>Ga0137407_10000086_pt1 | contig 71659 bp, 66 predicted proteins | sample CZOMad2_2_16fung_FD_108410 | JGI IMG/M metagenome (GOLD analysis project Ga0137407, IMG submission 108410) | Vadose zone soil fungal communities from Angelo Coast Range Reserve, California, USA - CZOMad2_2_16fungal (Illumina Assembly) | ecosystem: Environmental > Terrestrial > Soil > Vadose... | reverse complement strand
GTCGACATTGGCGGTGGAACGTTCCTGCGTGGCAAAGAGGCCATTCACGAGTTTTTTACTAAACTCCAGGTTACGGGGTTTGGACCGGAAAAACGAAAGTTCGAGTTCGGAGAACAGCGACCAGCGCTCATTTGCGGTGATCTGGCCCTCACCTCGACGCGCAGCCGTAATGGTATCGTGACCTCAGAAGTTGCGCGGCGCCAGAAGGATGGAACGTGGCTCTGGGTGATTGACAGGTATTCCGTCTCCTGGTGATTGGCAGCTATGCCGTCACCTAAGCACTCTTGCGTGGAACATTTTGTCTGCGCTGCGCTCGAAATGACAGGGGGTGGGGCCGGGAGATGCGGTTCCGGGGACAATCCTTTGGGTAGAACTCCCTGAATCTATATCTACGCTTTCAGCATTCTCGGGATATTTCGACTGCGCGCCGTTCAGTTACGTCGTAAACAAACACTCGCGGCGCTCCGCTCAAGATGACAGTCTTTTTGGGGAGAACACCTTGTATCGGCATGGCAGAGGACGCATTCTCGTGATCTTTCGACTGCGCGCCGTTCAGCTACGTTGTCAAACAAACACTTGCGGCGCTCCGCTCAAGATGACAGTCTTTAAGGAGTTTGAGGCGATGTGGCCGAGTGCCCTTCTGCTTATTCTGCTTCTTCTACAGGGAAATCTCCATTCTTCCCCCCACCGTTTTTTGATCGGAGACGTGCATGATAGTACGTGTTTCGCCGGGTTCGAGAAGGTGAACGATGTGAGCTATCCCCGGCGAACCTCCGCGCAGCTTAACCCTTGAAATTCTGGTTAGCGGATTCCAGAGTTTGGGACACAGTTTTTGCGTAGTCCCTGAGTTTTTCCAGAGAAACACTGAGTGCGGCGGCTTTATCGGACAGACCGCGGGCGCGGGCAACGGCCATTACCTGGTTGGCCTCCATGGTGAGCCGTTCCAGGGTGCTGACCAGGTATCCCAGAGCGTCGGCGTGAGGCTTCCATAGGTAAGCGGAAGCGGTCTTCTGGTTGTATTCGTCCACCTCAATCACCATGCGAGAGAGGTAAGCCACAATCGTCATCATGATGGCGGCATAATCCGCGCGGAAACTCTTCTCTCCCTGATAGTCAGCCCGGAAGGCCTCTATCTCCGCCGGCGACACGATGATCTTGGAGTTCTTGACGGGAACTACGTGGGCCAATTTTGGATCGGCGCTACGAATGTGTTCTTTGATCTGTTGGCGCGCGCTTTGGATCTTCCCTTCCTGGACGGCGTTTTGCACTGCCTGGGATGGCGCAACCGCCAGCACCTCCGGACGCAATGTCTGCGACGATACGCCCTCCACTCTGGAAGCGATTGGCGTGGGCGGTGGTGGCGCCACTTTGTTCACGCGCAAGGATGGAGGCGTGTTCGGCGACGGAATCGATGGGCGCGCCTGCTGCGGCGGTGGCTCTGGGGCAGGCGGTGGCGCTGCTAACCTTGGCCCGCCTGGCGGCGACAACCGCACGGGGCGTTTGCTGTCCACGGCCTTCTTGTATTTTGAAACTTTGCGGAACTCATCCTGCGCGTACTGATAGTCTTCCGCCAGAATCTGCTTGGTTTCCACCTCACTGAGGTTCTTGATGGTGATGTCGCCTTCTACGCGCGACATGATGCTGCCGCCATCGCGCTGCACTTTTTCCGCAAACGTCTTGATCTGGACGGCCGCATCATGGAAAAGCTCATCAAACTTTCGTCCAAAAAGATCATTCCACACGGCCACACAGGCCAGAGCGTCCGGATGGTAAAAAGATTTTCCCAAAGACTGCTTCAGCTCACGCACCCGCTGCACGATGCCGGAATCGATAATCTGATCAAAATGCCTGAACTCTTCCAGCTCCTGATAAAGGTACTCAAACTCCTGCAAGAAGTGACATGCTCCGGAGTCATGGACTCACAAGGCACGTCCTCAAGCGCGCGATACAACTCGCCTTCAAAGGCCAGTGACGCCTGCGAGATAAACGCGTAAGAGCTATCGACCTCGGGCCGGCGCCAGGCATCGGGCGGCGTTTGCAACGGATTACGAAATAGATAAGTAATGATGCAATCGGTCTTGTCGCGGTCGCCGGCTCGGACAGATGCTTTGCTGGTAAAGTAGCGCAAAAGAGCATGCGCAATTTCATAATCGGGAACAGTCTTCAGGGAATCGCGCACAAGAGGGGGCTGTAGGGCCTGGTCCAGCAGGTCCAGCCAGAGTTTGAAGCCATGGATCACCGCAGCAATATTCTCTGGGGCTGCGTCGACTTTCGTAACTTCAGAAGGAACGGGCACACGATGTCCCAGGCTTTTTTCGAGGAGCCTGAGATAAAAAGTGTGGACGGTAGTAAGATCCTTCAACTCCTTACGGGAGTCTTGTCCCACGATAAACTCCTGCTTTCTTTTCTCTTGGTCCTGACTGGGGGTGAGAAGCCGGAATTTTAACTAGTTTAAACCACCTTAATCTGAAGAAACAATCGGGAAGTCCCTGACAGAAGAGGTAACCCCACACAAACTATTGATTTCATTCGTAGTTACGCACAGGGAGCCAAGCTTGACGAGGCGTTACTTCCCGCCTAGAAGCATCTTGGCGATCGTCTGCAATTGCATATTGGAAGTGCCTTCATAGATCTTGCCGATCTTGGCGTCGCGAAAATACTTTTCCACAGGATAGTCTTTGCTGAAGCCGTAGCCGCCAAATATCTCCACCGCCAGTGAGGCCACGCGCTCCGCCACTTGCGACGCAAACAGCTTGGTCATGGCCGCTTCTTTCACAAAATTCATGCCGGCATCTTTCATCCGGGCCGCGTTGTAGACCATCATGCGCGCGGCTTCAATTTCAGTGGCCATCTGGGCGAGCTGAAACTGAATGCCCTGGAAATCAGAAATGGTTTTGCCGAATTGTTTGCGCTCTTGCGAATACTTCAGGGCGTGTTCCCATGCTCCGCGCGCTAGTCCCAGCATCTGCGCGCCAATCCCGATGCGCCCTTCATTCAGCGTCTCAATCGCAATCTTGTAGCCTTTGCCCACTTCGCCCAGCACGTTTTCTTTCGGAACACGGCAGTCTTCCAGAATCAGTTCGCAAGTGCTGGACGCACGGATTCCCAGCTTGTCTTCTTTCTTGCCCACGCTGAATCCGGCAAAAGTCTTTTCGATGATGAACGCCGTAATGCCCTTGTATCCCGCCGCAGAGTCAACGGTGGCAAACAGGATGAACACGCCAGCCTCTTTGCTGTTGGTGATCCAGAGCTTGCGTCCGTTCAGAACATATTCATTGCCTTTGAGTTCAGCGCGGGTTTGCATGGCAAAGGCGTCCGAACCGGAGCTGGCCTCGCTCAGAGCGTACGCGCCAACCGTGTCGCGGACCATGCGAGGAAGATAGCGCCGGCGCTGTTCTTCATTGGTCCAACGCAGCAATGCGTTGTTGACCAGTGTATTCTGCACGTCCACAATCACACCCGCGGACGGATCGACGCGGGAAATCTCTTCCACCGCCAAAATAGCTTCAAAGAATCTGCCGCCGGCGCCGCCGTACTGCTCCGGGATCTCAATCCCCATCAGACCGAGATGGAAAAACTGCTCAAGCAGTTCATGTTCAAAGATTCCCTTCTCGTCCATCTCCCTGACTTTTGGGCGGAGGCTTTGGTCGGCGAACTGGCGAATGTTATCGCGAAACAAAACTTCGTCGTCGGTAAGCGATACCAGTGGTTGTGGGAGCGGTGCGACCGGAGCGGAAACTTGGGCCATGTCAGGAATCCTTTGCAAGCATTATGGCAAACTAAGAATTGTATCACTTGCATTTGCGCTGACGACGCGGTGAAAACGGATAGTAACGCAGTTTTACTTGGGAAAGTCCATATATACCAAAATGCTACAAGTCGCCAAAGAATAAAACCAACGTGGACCGCTGCCGCCCTCGGCTGCGCTTTCTTCGTCTACCATCGAAACCAGCTCCGCGCACTTGACGCGATCACCAATAAAATTTTTAATGCCTAGCATGCGAGTTGCCTTTTTAGGATTAGGAATTATGGGACGGCCCATGGCCGCGAACCTGGTCAAAGCCGGACACGAGGTCACCGTCTGGAACCGCAGTCCGAAAGACGTTCCCGGCGCCATAGCCGCAGCCACCCCGGCGGAGGCCGTCAAAGGGAAAGAAGCCGTGTGGATTTGCGTCTCCGATACCACGGCTGTCCAGCAAGTTTTGTTTGGCCCTGATGGGGCCAGCCAGAAACTGGAGAGCGGGACCGTGGTCGTTGATTCCAGCACCATCTCGCCTTCCGCCAGTCTGGTCATCATGCAAGGCTTGCAGGAATGCGGCTGCGAATTTCTGGATGCGCCCGTGACTGGATCAAAAGTCGCAGCGGAAGGCGGTACGCTGATCTTTATTGTCGGCGGAAACGCCAGCACCATTGAGCGTGTTGAGCCGCTGTTCCGCGCTATGGGCAAGCAGGTCATCCACATGGGCGAGAACGGCCTGGGACTGGCCGCTAAACTGGCGCAGAACATGAACATAGCGTTCATCTATGAAGGTCTGTGTGAAGGGCTCACGCTGGCCAAGAAGATGGGCGTGAAGCCGGAAAAAATGTTTGAGCTGATTCAGGCATCCATGATCCGCTCCGGTGTGGCCGAATACAAACAGCCGTTCATCCTCAATCAGGATTACACGCCGAATTTTCCCCTACGCCTCATGCACAAAGACATTCACCTGATGCTGGATGCGGCCAAGGAAAACGGCGTAGATCTTCCCGGCTTGACCAAGATCGACGAGATTTACGAAGAGGCCAGCAAGGCCGGTCACGACGATCTGGATTATGCCTCGACCATTATGCTTCTTGAAGAGCGGGCGGGATTGCGGGCGAAAACGAAGACACCGTGAACTGGTGATGCCCTGACCCTTTCGCTTGCTCAGGAAGCCCGAGAGGGCGCAATTATTGAGCCCACCGCGTGAGCGGTGGGGAGCGAGCAAAACCGTCGCAGCCCTGAAAGGGCGGCATTGGCTTATGTATTTTGAGCAACGCCGCTCATGGAAAACCACCCACAGTCGGCCAGTCATATATGAAGATCTGCGAGACCCAAAGCCTTTCGCTAATACAAGGGGATCTCGTGTGGGTTCTGAATGCAGAACCGGGACACTCATGCCATATTTTTTCGATATAAGGCGGGAAACCTCTACTGGTCTATCGACGGAGCCCACGTATCGCCTATCGTTTCTCAGGTATGATTCTAAGTTCGTGGGCGGGGCACAGCATCCCGTTGCAATAACGGGCTCTGCTCCCCTTGAAGCTTATCTAATTAAGCTCAGGTTCGATGCGGAAGCTGCTATGCACTGGATCAGAAAAATTGACCAGAATAACGGCTCTGTTTCAATTACTAACGTGATAATGCCGGTAAAGTTACTTCGCGGCTATACGACTTCCAAGTAAGCGGCCGACAAGGCCCATTGAACCACCCGCCCCAAAGTAAACTGATTCTGGGAGAACTCCCTGAGTCAACATTGCAACGGACACACTGTCGGGATTCCTCGACTCCCCCTCAGTCGCTGCGCTTCCTCGGGGTCGCTCGGAATGACAGGCATTCAGGTGCGCACCCGGCCCCCTACTCGCAGTGCAATGCCACCATCGGATCTACCTTGGCTGCGCGACGCGCTGGAATGTAGCTTGCGACGATGCCCGCCATCGCCAGCACGAAGGACATGGCAATGAAGGCTACTGGGGATGTCGCACTTACGCTGTAAAGCAAACCTCCAATGAACGCACCCCCAAAATAAGCCAGCAAGAAAGAGAGTCCAACCCCGATTAGCAGCCCTATCCCGAGCGTGACGCAGCTTTGCCGAACCACCATCAACAAAACACTTCGCGGCTGCGCCCCCAGTGCCAGACGAATGCCGATCTCACGCACACGCTGGCCTACGGAGTAACCAACCACGCCGTAGATCCCTACCGCACACAGAGTCATGGCAATGATCGCAAACATGGTCAACAAGCTGGCCCCAAAGCGCGCGGCCCACAGGGCTTGCGAGATCACTTCGCCGATCGGCCAGACGTTGGTGAGCGGCAGGTTGCGATCCAGGGCCTGTACCTGTCCGCGCACCGGGTTGATCACTGCATTGGGGTCGGTGTTGGTGCGGAAAAACAGCGTCGCTGACGGGCTTGGGTTCTGGATCAACGACACATAGACGTAAGGTGCGGGGGCCTCACCCAGTGAGTTGTACTTGGAATCACGCGCCACGCCGATGATCTCTGTCCACTCGGTGTCGCGGAAAAACTTGTAGCGCTTTCCTACCGCGTCCTGGTTCGGCCAGAAGCGCCGCGCGCCGGTTTCATTGATGATCGCCACCCTGGGGCTGTCTTCACGCACGGAGCTGTCAAAACCGCGGCCGCGCAACAACGGTATCCCCATGGTCTGAAGATAGTCGGATGCTACCGCGCCCATCTGGGTCAACTGGCCATTCTGGCCATTGGACGCATCTTCACCTTCCCGAAAGACCGTCCTGCCGAAGCCGCCATTGAACAGCGGGACAACATTAGCCAGCGTGGCCGACTTTACGCCGGGGATCGTCTGGACAGTTTCCAGGGTGCGCCGCTGGAACTCTTTGATCCGCGCTGTGTCGTAGTTCAACGAGCCCAGATCAAAACTCAACATGGCCAGATTGTGGGTGTCGAATCCGGCGTCCATTCCTTGCGCGTTGCGGAGGCTCAGCAGAAAAATGCCTGCGCCGACCAGGGCGATCAGGCAAACTGCCACTTGTAGCGTGATGAGAATATCGCGCAGCTTGAGCCGGCGTCTGGTGTACAGGTCGCCTCCAGAGCGCTCTTTCAGGTCTGATACCAGATCCGTACGCGAAGCCTGCAATGCCGGAGCCAGGCCAAAGATCAATCCCGTGCCCAGAACCATAAGCGTGGTGAACACGAGCACATGCGCGTCAAGAGTCAAATCCAGGGCGCCCACCAGCAACTGCGGCGGACGGAATTGCCACATCAGATTGCGTCCTAACACGGCCAGCCCCAGACCAAGCACGCCTCCGGCTGTGGCCAGCACCATGGCTTCCGTGAGCAATTGCACCATGATCCGGCTGCGCGAAGCCCCAATGGCCACACGGATGGAAATCTCACGCTTTCTCCCGGACGCTCTGGCCAGCAGCAGATTGGCAATGTTAAAACATGCAATCAACAGAACAATGCCTACCACGGACATCATGAACACGCCCGCGTGCTTAAAAAGGTCTCTCTGCGCAGGATTGATAGTGGATTCGAGGATCGGCAAGGTAGTAAAGCTGCGTCCTTGGTTGGCTTGAGGGAAAGCTCGCTCCAAATCAGAGGCAATCGTTTTTAGCTCGGCCTGCGCTTGCTCCTGGCGCACTCCGTCCTTCAGTTTGGCCACGACGTTGAATCCTAGAAAGCGGCGCTCGTTGAAGAACGTCTTGATCAGACCGGAAACGATCTGGTCATGCATGGACATGGGGACCCACATGTCCGGACCACCCACGTTCTGCGTTCCCTGAAACCCTGGCGGCGCAACACCGATAATGGTAAAGCCCTGGCCGTCGAGCAGCACGTTCTGGCCGATCACGTTCGGATTGCCGGCAAATTTTCGTTCCCAGAAGCCATGCGACAGAACAATGACGGGGCCGGCTCCGGGTTTGGCGTCCTCATCCGCACGAAACGTGCGCCCCTTGGCAGCGCGCACGCCCAACACATCAAAGAAATTCCCGGAAGCTAGTTGGACGAAATATTGATCAGGCTGCCCGTTAATGGTCATGCTGACCCGCGTAAAAAAGAACGCGTAGATTGAAACCCCGGAGAAGGACTGGGCCCGCTTCTGAATGTCTTCCGAGTTCGGGAAAGATAAGGGGAGAAAACTGTTGTTGGGTCCTATATCCTTGCGCTGGTCGGCGGTAAACACCGCAACCAGCTTGTCCGGATTTTCGACTGGAATAGGGTGGAAGAAAACCGCGTTGACTACAGTGAAGATGGCCGTATTAGCGCCGATGCCCAGCGCCAGAGTAATCACCGCGACAATGGCAAACCCAGGTGACTTGCGTAGGCCGCGCAACGCATAGCGTATGTCCTGGCCGATGTTGGTCACAATTCTCCTCACCCGTGTGATCTTAAAGACGTGCTGAGGCGGATATTGTTAGCGCCATAGGCTGACTTTACCATGTGTCGATCAGGCGGAAGATTTAGAATTCACCGTTAGAGTTCGTCAAGGACGAATATGCCAATGCACACCATGATGGATTACCCGCTCACGCTGGCCGCGGTGCTGGACCGCGTGGGCCGGTACTTCGGCGGCGTTGAGATCATCTCGCGTCTGCCCGACCGGTCTCTTCATCGGTCCAACTGGGGCCAAGTCCATGACCGCGCACTGCGCCTGGCAGAATGCCTGCAATCCGCCGGCCTGAAGAAAGGCGATCGTGTGGCCACTCTCATGTGGAACCATTACGTTCACCTTGAGTGTTACTTCGGCGTTCCCGTGGCAGGCGGCGTGCTTCATCCGCTCAATCTGAGGCTGCACCCAGACGAGATCGGCTACATCGCAAACCATGCGCAGGACCGCTTCCTGATCGTGGATGAGGTGCTGCTGCCGGTGCTGGAGAAGTTTGCCGCGAAGGTAAAGTTTGAGCGCGTCTTTGTCGTGCATCACCCAGTCGTGCATCACCCAGTTGGGCGTCACCCCGGCGCGGCGTCACAACATCATTATGAAGACTACGAAGGCTGGCTGGCGCAAGCGAGCGGAAACTTCAAGGCCCCCGAAATCAGTGAAGAAGACGGCGTCACCATGTGTTACACCTCCGGCACCACCGGTAATCCCAAAGCAGTGCTGTATTCGCATCGCGCACTGGTGCTGCACAGCATGTCCCAGGCCATGGCCGACTCTTGCGCCGTCTCTCAGCATGACGCTGCGCTGCTGGCCTCTCCCATGTTCCACGCCAACGGATGGGGGCTTGCTTATACCGCTGCTATGGTCGGCGCCAAGTTTGTGCTGCCCGGCCCGCACCTTGATCCTGACAGTCTGCTCGACTTGATTGACCGCGAAAATATATCCATGACCTGCGCCGTGCCCACGGTATGGCTGGGAGTACTGGCTGAATTAGAGAAGCGCGGCCCCGATTGGAAGCCGGCGCGCGACGTTCGCATTCTCTGCGGCGGCACTGCGCCACCAGAGAGCCTGATTCGCAATCTGGACCGCCACGGGTTTCACATTATTCATTCTTGGGGCATGACAGAGACGTCTCCCCAGGCCACCGTTTCACGCCTGGGCCCCGCCGCGTTGGAGTGGCCAGAAGATCGGCGGTACACGTTGCGCTGCAAGCAGGGCTGGCCGGTGCCTTTTGTGGATGTCCGCATCCGCGACGAAAGCGGTGAGGCGCCATGGGACGGACAGACCATGGGCGAGATTGAAGTCCGCGGCCCCTGGGTGGCCGGCAGTTATTACAATGCTCCTGACACGCATGATCGCTGGACCGGCGACGGATGGTTCCGCACCGGCGACATCGCCACAATCGACCCCGATGGCTGCATCAAGCTGGTGGACCGCAGCAAAGACCTGGTGAAATCCGGCGGAGAGTGGATCAGCTCCGTTGACCTGGAAAATGCGCTGATGAGCCATCCCGCGGTACGTGAAGCTGGAGTGATCGCGGTTCGTCATCCCAAGTGGCAGGAACGCCCGCTGGCGGTTGTTGCCCTGAAAGATGGGGCTTCCGCCACAGCGGAAGAGCTTCGGTCATTTCTGGGCGCCAAGTTTGCCAAATGGCAATTGCCGGATGATTTTGTATTCGTAAACGAGCTGCCACATACGTCCACGGGCAAGCTGCTCAAGAGTGACTTGCGGAACCGGTATGCGGAGTGGAAGTGGCAGTTATAAGCGCGGCAACACCCATCCAATCCCCAGGAGCGCACATGAAATATTATGCAGTCGCAGAACTCGATGTAACAGACCGCAGTTGGATCTCAGCCTACGTCAAGAATGTAACCAAGCTGGTTGAACAATACGGAGGCCGTTACTTAACGCGCACATCCACGATTGAAAAGCTTGAAGGGGAACGGCCCAAGCCCCAGGTTTTCCTCATCGTTGAATGGCCCTCGAAAGAGGCCGCCAAAGCTTTTTATGACAGTGACGAGTACAAACCCTACCTGCAAAGCCGCAAACAGGGATCGAAAGGTGAGTTCGTACTGGTGCCAGGCGAAGACATCAACAAAATGGCGCAAATGGCCGATTAGTTGGCTGCGGCAGCGCCGGCGCAACTTGCGGGCGCACCCTCAAAACAATAAGTGTTTCCTTAGAAACAGGACACTAATAATCCACCGGCCCTTGCCGATAGAACCTTTATGCGGAAGATCTTGAAGAGGTTTGTGGATAACAGGAGAGCCCTACCGCTCGCCTTTGTCGCCATTTTACTCTTGACCGGTCCAATTGCATTCAAGGTGGTTCTCAATACGAACCGCTTCCTGCAAACGGAATCATTGGCGGGGCAGAACAATCGCGTGATGCTGGAACTTGAGTCCCTCAATTTGTCTGTTCAAGAGGCGCGTTCACTCCAGTTGCAGTCCATAGCAGACGCAGGACCCGATGCTCGGCAACAACATCTGCAACTGTTTCGAGCAACGGTAGACCAGATCGCCGCCCGAACCGACCGTGTCACCTTTCTTACGCACGACAACCCGGACCAACAGCAGCGTATTTCTCGTTTTCGCCGGCTTCTTCAGGAAGACCTGGACGCCATACACGTGGCCCAGATGGCAAATCGCACCCCAGGATCCAGCGCGTCCGCGGAACCGACACATGCCGCAGAAGTGCAGCACTTACTGCAAGAGATGAAAGAACAACAACAGATCTTGCTAAAAGCACAGAACCAGAACGTCGTGCAGTACAGCTCGGAAACAAAGCTCAGCATTTATGTGTGCCTTGCCGCTTTCGCCTTTGTCATCTCCATACTGTTCTTTCTCATCATGGAAGGCATCGCGGAACAGCGCCGGTCGCAGCTAATCGCCTCGGGGGCGCGCGCGGAGCTGGAATCGTCTCTTGTGCGGCTGGAAAAAGAGACAGAAAGCATCACGCTGTTCAATGAACTCCAGCAGAATTTTCAGATTTGCTATACGGCGGCGGAAGCTCATGAAATCATTACCACGTCCCTGACCCGCCTTTTTCCCGAAGCAAACGGCTCTCTGGCCACAATCAACAACTCCCGTAATATCATGGAAACCGTAGTTTCCTGGGGAGAGGACGCCAACCTCAAAGGACAAGCCTTTGCGCCGGAGGATTGTTGCGCGCTTCGGGGCGGCCGCATATATTCCTATACCCGGGACGTGCAAGGACTGGCATGCCATCATTTTAATGGAGAAGTACCGGATGCTTATGTCTGCCTCCCTCTGGTAGCGTTGGGGGACACGTTAGGAATACTGCATCTCAACTCGCCCGATGCCGGCGTAATCTCTCCGGCGCGGCTGCGCCCGCTCCAGCAAGTTGTGGAGCAGGCAGCCATGACGCTCGCTAACCTGAATCTACGCGCCAAGTTACAAGAACAATCGATTCGCGATCCACTCACCGGACTATTCAACCGGCGTTATCTGGAAATCACGCTGGAACGCGACGTCCGCCGCTCTGCCCGTAAACATGGCGGAGTAGGGATCATTATGGCGGACGGAGACAAATTTAAGATGTTCAATGACACCTTTGGCCATGAGGCCGGCGATGTGGTGCTGAAAGAAATCGCTGGTGTGCTGCGCCGCTCGGTTCGCTCTGAAGATGTGGTTTGCCGGTACGGAGGCGAGGAATTCATCGTAGTTTTGACCGATTGCACAGCCGCTACTATCTGCGAGCGGGCTGAAGTCATGAGAAGTTCCATCTCCAAGTTGCAACTGGAGCACGCTGGCCGTTCCCTAGGTAAGGTGACCGCGTCTTTTGGCGCTTCCTTCTGCCAGGACGGATCAGTGCCGCCCGAAACACTCGTGCGGCTCGCCGATGAGGCCCTTTATAAAGCCAAAAAAGAAGGCCGCGACCGGGTAGTTCTTAGTGATTCGATGCAGCCGCAATGTCCTGTTCAACCGGAAAAGCTGCAAAACTCCTCGATTGCTTCCGTTCTTACAAATTAACGGGTGGGCCTTTTTCACTCTTGGCCTTACAGACTCCCTGTACCTTACGTCAGGTGCATCGTCCACAACGTATAGCTGGCAATCTCATGGAAGACCGCTTCCTGCCGTTTCCAGAAGGTCTGCGGCTTGGAGTTAGGCCGTGGAGCGCCAAAGACCGTTACGCCTTCGCGGCCAAGCATGCGCTTGATGCGGAAGATATGGTAGCCATCGCTCACAGCCAGGCAGGAATGCATACTGTTGACGTACATGATGGTGGCGACGCGTCGCGCTGACTCGGCGGTATCAGAACTTTGGGTCTCCGCGATGAGCTGGGTGTCGGGAATCCCCAGGGTCTTCAGGTATTCTCGACCCACCACGCCTTCGGTAAACTTAGGATCGCCACCAGAGCCGCCGGTAATGATCACCATGGGAGCAAGCCCCTGACGGTAAAGCTGGGCCGCATGGTCAAGCCGGGCCTTATACACTGGTGACGGCCTGCCATCATACTGTGCCGCACCAAAAACGACCATGGCATCCGCTTGACGCGATTCGTCCCGGTTGGACTGCCACACAATGCACCCGTAAACAGCGGCAACATAACAGACCACCGCCAGCAGCAGCCACAGTAGCCATTTCTTCCAAGGCCGTTTTGTCCGAAGCTTGGCTGCCATCACTTCAGAAATTCAGCCAGCTCGCTCTCAGGAATAGCGCCCTGGCGCAGGATGCTGATCTTGGCGGGATCGCTCATGTCGACGATGGTTGAGGCCACGTCACGCGGGCTGGTGCCGCCATCCACAATCAGGCTGATCTGGTTGCCCAGTTGTTTGCGCACTCCGTCCGCCGTGGTGCATTCACTGGCGCCGCTGATATTGGCGGAGGTCGCCGTAATCGGCACCCCGGCGGCACGGATAACCTCAACCGGCACCCGCGCTGCGGGTACCCGCAAAGCTACGTTGCCGGTGTTGGCCGTCACCTTCAAAGGCAAACGGGATGAGGCTTTCACAATGATGGTCAGCGGCCCCGGCCAGTACTTCCGGGTGATGGCGTAAAAAACATCAGGCAGCGGACGCGCCAGCTCTTCAGCCTGCTCCACGCTCTCTATCAGCAAGGACAACGGCTTATGCCGGCTGCGCGACTTGACGTCATAAATCAGGTCCACCGCGCGCAGGTTCAGTGGGTCGGCGGCCAAGCCGTAAAACGTGTCCGTGGGCATGCCGACCACCTGCCCTGCCTTGATCCGCGCGGCAACGTACGACACCAGACGCATGTCCGGCGTTTCAGGATTGATTTTTACGATTTCCGCAGCCAAACTCACTCCCCCGCTTACCAACCGCGATTTGCACCCGTTTGAGACGTGCCGACTTTATAGGTAAAGCCGGACCTTAACCACATTGGGCAAACGGTTAAGAATAAACCAGCTTGGGTGGAAAACCTAGTACTGGCTTTCGACTGTGGCATTCTTCTTGGCTTTTAACCGGCAGCTTCGTCCTGATCTTGGACGATCTCAAAAGCTACAACGTCGAAGACAATGGCGGTTGTGCTCTCATAGCTATATCCTTCAAGACATTTGGCATAGCCTTCTTCCAACCAAAGAATAAACCCCATCCCATGTTCTAACCCGACAATCTTAGCTGCTGGACCGTTTCTCAGGCGCTCACCCTCGACAACGGTGTTTGAAATGCGGTCAACTTCAAAATTTGTGAAAAAACCACCGCCTGTATTTTCACGGCTAGCCAAGGTCGCAGTGGAAAGCTGAGCTTCAAGGGCGATTTGGTCCTCCGGGTGCATTTCGCAAATGTTGCTCAGCACCGCTCGCTCGAGCGGCGTGAAGTCAGGTCCTATCGATAGCATGTCTTGCATACTAACTCTGGAAGTTGTTTCGGCGTCAATTTCCTACTGGCACTACTGCCCTTTCTCAACTCCTAGCCGAATCAGTATGATGACAGTCGGATGACTGTCAGAAATGAAGCCGAATCCCGACTACACCTTGTAACCAGCCGCCAGAACGCTCTGGTCAAGGAACTGCGCAAGGCCTTCAGCCAGGGCGAACCCACCAGCGAAGGCTACATTGCCGTGGAAGGGGTGCGCATTATTGAAGAGGCAATCCGCAGCGGGCTGCGCTTTCAGGCCGTCTTTTTCAGCGAATCCGGACGCGCCCACGCTACCCGGCTTCTGCCGCAAATTGCCAGCCAAGCAGAAATCTTGCTGTTGCCGGACGAAATATTCTCCAGTGCCGTCAGCACAGAATCGCCTCAGGGCGTGGCCGCACTGGTGAAACTAAAACCCGCAACTCTGGAAGACCTGCTAAAGCAGACCAGTAACGATTTTCTGGTGGTAGGCGTGGCCGGGATACAGGACCCAGGGAACCTGGGAACCATCATCCGTTCGGCGGAAGCCTTCGGTGCGCAGGCCGTGCTGCTGGGAGAAAAATCAGCCAGCCATTTCAACCCCAAAACCGTGCGGGCCTCCGCCGGATCATTATTTAGAGAGCCGCTGATCCGCGTGAAAATGGGAGAAGCCATCGCACTTCTGAAGCAACACGGCATTCGTGTAGTGGCCAGTTCGTCACACAAAGGCAAACCGTTGCAGGAAGCTGACTTCACCGGCCCGCTGGCCCTGCTGGTGGGCAATGAAGGCGCGGGCTTGCCGGCAGAAATTCTCTCTGAAGCCGACGAACTGGCCACTATTCCGCATTCTTCCAAGGTCGAGTCTCTGAACGCGGGGATTTCCGCATCTATTCTTTTGTACGAAGCGGCGAGGCAGAGGAATCGGGTGATCGCGCGGGATCGGGTGATCGGGTGATCGCGCGGGATCGGGTGATCGGAATTCAGGTTGTCGTTAAATCTTGTAATCTTGGTTTCCCTTCCACTCTAGGTGCAATGATGCTTGTGTACATAAACCTTGATGGCGATGTCGTAAAAGAGAAACGGTTGTTTTTTCCGATCACCCGATCACCCGATCACGGCGATCCCCCGATCTTATGAGTCTTTTCCAAGCATTACCGGAGCAACAAGGCGGCAAGGGCGCACGCCCTCTGGCCGAGCATATGCGTCCACGCACGCTGGACGAGTTTGTCGGACAGGAACACATTTTGGCTCCGGGCAAGCCACTGCGTTTGCAAATTGAACGTGACGATCCAGGCTCCATCATCTTTTGGGGGCCGCCTGGCTCGGGAAAAACTACGCTGGCCAAGATCATCGCCCATGCTACCAAGGCCGAGTTCATTGAGTTTTCCGCTGTGCTCTCCGGAATCAAAGAAATCAAACAGGTGATGGCGGAGGCGGAAAAAGCGCGCGAGTACGGCACGCGGACGATCCTCTTCATCGACGAGATCCACCGCTTCAACCGCGCCCAGCAGGACGCGTTTCTGCCCCACGTGGAGCGAGGCAACATACGGTTGATCGGCGCCACCACGGAAAATCCGTCGTTTGAGATCAACGGCGCGCTGCTCTCGCGCTGCCGCGTCTACATCCTCAATCAACTCACGGAAGAACAAATTGTCGTGCTGCTGCGGCGCGCGCTGGAAGACAGCGAACGCGGCCTGGGCAAGCTGAACGTTCGCGCTTCGGAACAAGTTTTGCAACAGATCGCGGCTTACTCCAGCGGCGATGCCCGCGCGGCTTACAACATTCTGGAAATCGCGGCCACCGTCGGCGACAACGGCGAGATCACCGAGCAGATCATCAAAGACACGCTGCAAAAACGCGTTCTGCTCTATGACAAGTCCGGCGAAGAGCATTACAACCTGATCTCCGCGTTGCACAAGTCGGTGCGCAACAGTGACGCCGACGCATCACTCTACTGGCTGGGACGCATGCTGGAGTCAGGCGAAGACGCACTGTACATCGCCCGGCGCGTGGTGCGCATGGCCTCGGAAGATATCGGCCTGGCCGCGCCCGAAGCATTGAATCTTTGCCTGTCCGCCAAAGATGCCATCGATTTTCTCGGCATGCCGGAAGGCGCGCTGGCCCTGGCCCAAGCCGTGGTGTATCTGGCTCTTGCACCGAAATCAAACGCACTCTACACCGCGTATAGCGCAGTCCTGGAAGACGTGGAGAAGACCGCAGCCGAGCCGGTGCCGCTGCATATCCGCAATGCCGTGACCAAACTGATGAAGCAAGTTGGCTATGGCAAGGGCTACCAGTACGCGCACGATCTTGAATCGAAAGTCGCTGATATGGATTGCCTGCCGGACAACTTAAGAGGACGTGAGTATTACCATCCAACGGCGGAAGGAAGAGAAAAAGCTTTGGGGCAAAGGTTAGAGGAGATCCGGAGACTGCGGGAAGAAGCGCGGAAAGCGGCTTCAACCACAAAGGACACGAAGGAACACAAAGGAAAACACAAGGGGTAGTTGCCTTTGTGTTCCGTCGTCCTTCGTGTTAGAAACTACCCAAACCTTGCCCTGTGCTCCTTCAAGATGCACTTATCCATCACCACGAAGATCCCGGCTTTGCGGGCCTTTTCGGCGGCTTCTTCGTGGATCACGTCTTCTTGCAGCCAGATTGCGGGAATTTTCAGACGAATCGCTTCATCCACTACTTCAGGCACAAACTCCGAGCGGCGGAAGACGTCCACGACATCGATTTTCTCTTTGATCTCCGAAAGTGAAGACACGGCTTTTTCGCCCAGCGCGCCCTTGATCGATGGGTTGACCGGGATGATGCGGTATCCCTGGCCCTGCATGTACGCCGACACGCCGTAGCTTGGACGCAGCGGGCTGTCCGACAATCCCACCACGGCAATGGTCTTGGTCCGTTTCAGCAGTTGGCCGATCTCATCGGCGGTCGTCTTCACATTTGTCTCCGTAATTTCTTAAAGCATTTCTACGATAAACATGTAAGAGGCGTTTGTTAACCGCTGCCACATCCGGACAATTGACCTTGCGGCTAAAGCGGTTCCCTAAGTTTAATGGTGTCTAAACCCAGCCGAGGGCGGCTGGGCCACAAAACTTTCGTTGTCCATCGTGCTTGGTACTCCTAGAGTCGTGTGGCACTGCCGCCCCCCGGCGGTGAGTCTTTTCCAGCACAGCAACTCTGGAACCAATCTAATCTTTATTTCTATTTCTCGATTTCTATTTCTCGCCCCCTCGCGACGCCTTCTCCTGGTACAGTTTGGCAGCAACTTTGCGAATTGTGTCGGGAACGTTTTTGCTATGACGCAGGCCCTTCAGGTCGTACACCTGAAGGTTCTTTACCAGTGTAAGAGAAATGTCCAGAGGGCAACGTGGATTGTTGACCAGGTTGCGCACAACGGAGTAGTTCTTAACGAAGCGGCGCTGCCGGGCAATTTCCCGCATTACATTTTCACTCAGGTTTTTTGCGCCGGCAAAGGTCTCGGCTTCAGCATCGCTCAACTTGGGAGACGACAGTACCGCATTCTGCACCAACCGGACGCTATCACGGACCAGGATGGCCCTCTCTTCCTTGTTCCCGCTGAACGCGGCTTTGATGCGTTGCCCCACGTTCATCCTGGATATTCTCTGCAAGATCGTCAGTCGTTCCTCTTCCGCTGGTTCGGAAGTATCGGCTGTCGGCGCATGGTTGGGCGCTGCGTCCGCCGCCGGTTCATCGTCTGTACCCATCAACTCGAACGGCTTGCCTTCTTCTGCCGCGATCTCTGCCGCATGTTCCTTTTCGAATGCCTGGTGAGCGGCATCTGTTTCAGGATCAGCTTGGATGGGTTCCGCAGGAACTTCTGTCGCCACTTCGGCCACTTCCGCGCTTGCGCTTGTATTCACGCTTGCGGCTTGCAACTCCCGGGCCTCAACTGGGGTCAAATACTCGTTAGTACATAGCGCCTCCACTAACGCCGGGGAACCACGCACGCGACGGCTGGCCAGCATCATGCTCACGACTTCCCTTGTCGCTGTGCCGGCCAGTTCCATCACCAGCCCTTCCGGGATGGCGGGATTTTCAATCAGCGCCGGCAGCAGGCTGGAACGCCTGTTTTCCTCGAGCCAGAAATAACTGAGCACCTCCGGCGGAGTAGTTACCTTGTACAAAATTTCAATGGCAGCCTGCGCTTCCCATCTCGCCAGCGTTGTTTTTGCGTCCTGGGCAAAAGCAGGGTTTTGCGTGAGATAAACCAGGACCTCCATCATCTCAACCGGAGGAAGCGGAAGAGCGCCTTTGGCCGCCGAGCGCATCACCCCGGCAGGGACAACATTCTTCTTCAGAAGCTCAAGAATAGGCGGCATAAAGTTGCGGCTTAATTCTGATCACGCCGGGCCACTAGAAACGCCCGTATAAACTGTTTAAGATCGCCATCCAGGACGCGGTCCACGTCCCCGACTTCCATCTTGGTGCGGTGGTCTTTGATCATTCTGTACGGATGCAGAACGTACGATCGTATCTGCGAACCAAAATCAATGTCCAGCTTGGAGTCTTCCAGCTTCTTGGTAATCGCGCGTTTTTTTTCCAGCTCATACTCGTAAAGCTTGGAGCGCAGGATCTTCATGCCGCGCTCCTTGTTCTTGTGCTGAGAACGCTCGTTCTGGCAGGCCACCACGATTCCCGTGGGAATGTGGGTGAGGCGAACGGCGGAATCCGTGGTGTTCACGTGCTGTCCACCCTTGCCGCCGGAGCGGTATGTATCGATGCGAAGATCATCCGGCTTGATGTCAATCTGAATGGACTCATCAATTTCCGGCGAGACAAACACGCTGGCGAACGATGTATGCCGCCGCTTGGCCTGATCAAAGGGAGAGATGCGCACCAGCCGGTGCACGCCGATCTCACTGAGCAACAGTCCGTACGCATAATCGCCAGTGACGGTGAACGTGGCGGACTTGATGCCCGCTTCTTCGCCGGCCTGATATTCGTTCACTTCCGTGGTAAACCGCTGCCGCTCCGCCCAGCGTAGATACAAGCGCAACAGCATTTCCGCCCAGTCTTGCGACTCGGTCCCACCGGCCCCGGGATGAATGGTGACAATGGCATTGCGCATATCATTTTCGCCGGAGAGCAGGGTCTGCGTCTCCAGTTTTTCGGCAATTTCGCGCAGATCATTAATTTCTTTGCGTAGCTCTTCCGTGACGGTCTCGCCTTCGCGCGCCAGGTCAAAGTAAGCGGCAATGTCTTCCACACGCCGGGCCAGGTCTGTGTCCATCGCCAGAGATTCTTCCAAACGACGGCGCTGGCGCATCAGTTGCTGCGATTTCTCCTGGTCAGACCACAGGTTCGGGTCGCCAACTTTTTTTTCGATTTCGGCTAGTTGATCGCGCAGAGAGGCGGCGTCAAAGATAGCTCCGCAGATCGCGGACTTTATCGCGCACAGCAGCGTATTCGCGTTCCAGTTCTTCAACCATAAGTCAGTTCACGTAGAGCGGGCTTCAATCATGGTGCGCGCGGAAAATCGCTGGCGCACAAACACCGCTAGAATTGAGATTATCACACATATCCAGGCAAAAACGTCTCCATTGCGGCTGTAAAACGTGCTTTCGCTCAGCGGCGCAAAGGGGGCCACCAGTGTGGTGCGCACATTTCGCTCGGCCTGCTTGACGATGCGCCCAAACGGATCAATCGAAGCCGACGTGCCATTGTTGGTCGCCAGTAGGAGCCAGCGATGATTTTCCACGGCCCGCATACGCGCCATCTGTAGATGCTGAAGCGGTGCTCCGGTCTCGCCGTACCAAAGGTCGTCAGAGATATTGATCAAGACTTGTGCGCCGTTGGCGGTAAATTCCCGCACCTCGTTGGGAAAGACCGACTCATAGCAGATTAAGACGCCGGACCGGGTACCGCCCAGATCAAAAACTTTGCGCTCGGTACCGCGAGAATAATTGCCCACTTCACGAGTAAGTTTGCCGACAAAACCCAGGAGGTCATGAAAAGGCACGTATTCGCCAAACGGGACAAGATGTACCTTGTCATAACGGCCGATGGCTTGGCCTTTGGGGTCCACGATCAGGGCTGAATTGAAAAGTTGCTGTTCGCCGTGCGCGTCTGGATTTTGCCCCAGGCTGCCGATGACCAGGTAGGAACCCGTGTCCTGGGCCATGGCGGTAAGCCAGTGCTGTAGTTTGGGATCAGTAGTAAAGAAAGGCGCGGGCGACTCCGGCCAAATAATCAATCCAGCATTTCCTGGTGCGTGCCGGGGAGATGCGCTCACGCTGATCTGCGCCAGAGAAGATATAGTTTGATCAAAGAACTGGGGCTTCCATTCCTGGTCCAAAGATATGTTTTCCTGGACCAGCACGGCTTCCTGCGTAGTAACGAAGGCTTCTGGCTTGGCGAAAACTCCAATTTGTAGAGCAATCGCGGCCGCAGCCGCGGAGATCAGAAGGTTGGTGCGCCGCCTGCCGGGCAGCAGCATGGCGGCAACAAACGCACAGTTGACCAGCATCACGGCAAAAGAAAGCCCGTAAACGCCGGCAAGCTGGGAGATCCGCGCGAAGGGAATGTTATCGACTTGCGAGTATCCCAGAAGGTTCCAGGGAAAGCCGGTGATTCGATCGCGGAAGAGTTCAATGCCGACCCAGAAAACCGGCGCCAGCAGCAAAGGTCTGCGGTTCCCGAGAGTTGATCGGCGCGCCATCAGCATCACCAGGAGTCCGAATACTGCGTGATGCAATCCCATTCCAAAGCCGGCTGCCAGAGTGATGGCGCCAGCGACAAAAGCGTTCAGGCCGCCATAACCGGTCATCACTGGAAAGACCCAGTAGCACGTCCCTAAATACCAGATCAGCCCGCTGGCCCATGCAAGCAGGAAACCTTGCCACAGCGTAAAAGGCCGCAACGATCGCCCGTCTGAATCGCACATTGCGCCTTCCCCGCCGCGTCCGCGCAAAAGCGCATACAGCAAAGGGGCCACGGCCACCCAGCACAGAAAATGCAGGGAGATTCTGGGAAAAATAAGGACCTGAAGTCCGCCTGAGAGCACGGCCAGTATCCAAGCGCTGGATGGGATGTTGCGCACTGACCGAGATTTTAGCAAACCTTGCGAACTCCAGTCCGCCCGACGGCATACTCGACACAACCAGACGAAACCATCGGCTGGCCCGGAAACTGGCCTCACTGCCTCAACCTTTGATTCCTCTGAACCGCAGGACTACAATGTCTGTTGTGAACTTTGTGGTCCAATACATTTTGCCGGTGTTCAAGTATCTTTTTATTGCTGGGCTGATCGGCGCTATTCCTGTAATCATTGTTACAGCGGTCAAAACAGCCCATAGCATGGTGGAAAAAGATTAAGGCGGCTCCGGGCCACAACGGACGAAAGAGGATATAAGGGTTTAACGCGGCGCTGCAAACAGCACTTTTTTGAGTGCGTTTGCCGATAGTGGCCGTTATTTCCTATTCAACCCATGTCAGCAGGCTCAGGAGCTGTCTTTCCACAATCGAACCGGGTCCGAATCGTCGTCGCGACCTCGGTGATGCTCACATTTATCTCCTACTGGAGAGCCGCGGCCATTGTGTTGAATGACCTTGGCTCGTCGGCTTTTTATGCCGGCGGTATTGCCGAGCAAGCCGTAGGCAAATCAGCCCCGTGGTTCATTCTGGGTGTGATGCTGTTCGCTTTTGCCGTGCGGTCGGTGTACGTGGAAAGCTGCTCCATGTTCACCCGTGGCGGCGTTTACCGGGTGGTCAAAGAAGCACTTGGCGGCGGCTTTGCCAAACTCAGCGTCTCCGCGCTGATGTTTGATTACATTCTTACCGGGCCGATTTCCGGCGTTTCCGCGGGGCAATACATTTCCGGCCTTATCAACGAACTGCTCGCCACGGCCGACGCTCATGGCTGGATCCCCGGCGCCATTCATGCGATGACGCACGGTCATGTGCCGCAAATTGATGTGAACCATACGGCGGCCGGATTCGCCATCCTTGTGACCCTGTACTACTGGCGGGAAAACATCAAGGGGATTGAGGAATCCAGCGACAAGGCCCTGCGCGTGATGCAGATCACCACGGTCATGGTGGTGATTCTGATGTTCTGGGCCATCTACACGGTATTGCACACCGGAGCGTCGCTACCGCCATTGCCCATTCCAAGTAACTTGCACTTCAGCGATGAGGCCCTGGGATTCCTGAAGAACACCAGCCTGGCAAAAAACTTTGGCATGCTCGGCATCATGATTGCCTTTGGCCACTCCGTGCTGGCCATGAGCGGCGAAGAATCTTTGGCCCAGGTGAACCGGGAAATCGCCAGCCCCAAACTGCGCAATCTGAAGCGGGCCGCGCTGATCATCGCCATCTTCAGCTTTGTCTTCACCGGCATTGGATCGATGCTGGCGGTCATGATCATCCCGGACAACGTCCGCGTTCTGGAATACAAAGACAATCTGATCAGCGGCATGGCCATGTACATGGTTGGGCCGCATGTGCTGAAGATCGTCTTCCGGGTGTTTGTCGTTGTTGTCGGGTTCCTGATCCTGTCCGGGGCCATTAACACTTCAATCATCGGCTCCAATGGCGTGCTCAACCGCGTTTCTGAAGACGGCGTTCTCACGGACTGGTTCCGGCGTCCGCACAAGCGGTACGGCACCAGCTATCGCATCGTCAATTTGATTGTCGGCATGCAGTTGCTCACGATCATCGCCAGCGGAGGCGATGTTTACATCCTGGGTGAAGCCTATGCCTTCGGCGTTATCTGGAGCTTCACCTTCAACAGCCTGGCCATGCTGCTACTGCGGTTCAAATACAAAGGCGAGCGGGGATGGCGTGTTCCACCCAACATACGGATTGGGAAAGTTGAAATACCGATTGGGCTTGCCTCTGTCCACTTGGTGCTGCTCTCAACCGCGGTGATCAACTTGTTCACCAAGCAGGTCGCCACTGTCGCCGGGCTGGTATTTTCCATTGCTTTCTTCATGATCTTCACGGTTTCCGAGCGGATCAACAAACGCAAGTTTGCCCACGTGGAGCAGCAGATGAAGGAACACTTCCAATTGCTCCATCAGGAAACCATTGGCCGTGAAGCGGTGCAGGCCCGCCCCGGAAGCGTGCTGGTCACGGTGCGCGACTACAACACCCTGAATCATCTACGCTGGGCCCTGGAAGTAACTGATACTCATGAACAGGACATCGTGGTCATGGAGGCCCGATTAACCGGCTATGGCAGCGCGGACCACGACATGGCCATGGAACAGATTTTCAGCGACTACGAGCAAACTCTGTTCACCAAAGCGGTTTCCATCGCGGAAAATAGCGGCAAAAAGATTTCCCTGCTCGTTGTACCGGCGCGCGACGTCTGGTCTGCCATTGTCCAGACTGCCAATTCTCTAGAATGCTCCGCCGTGGTTTCCGGGCTCTCCAGCAAGATGACGGGAGAAGAACAGGCCTTCCGCCTGGGCCAGGCCTGGGAAGCTATGCCTGAACCGAAACGGCAGATTGTTTTTCAGGTGGTCCGGCCGGACTCCACGGTGGAAACTTACCGTATTGGGCCGCACACCCCGACCATGCGAACGGAGGACGTGCATCTGGTGCACAAGATCTGGCTCGACATCAAAAAGATCCAGGGAACAGAAGACATACACCACTCTGACATTATTACGCTGGCGCTGACGCGCCTCTCTCGTGACTACACCCTGGACAAAGACGACGTGCTTAAGAACCTGAAGAAGGGTGTCCGCGGCACTCCGCTCACAACCGCCACCTTTGTGCGTGAGCCGGACACCGAAGACACGCAAAAACGCGGGGATGGCCCTCGCCGCGAGCAGCCCATGCCTCCCGTGACCGGACCGCGGTAACTCAACCGGCCCGCAAAAACAAAACCTACCACGGAGGCACGGAGGAAGCCAAGGCTTGGAGGGTCAGAAATTAACTTTATCCGCGTGATCCGCGCAAATCCGCGGTAAGGTTTGCTGGCAGTTTCTTGCGCACAAATTCCACAATCTCTTCCGTCACATACGGCGGCGGCTGGATTTTGAAGATCGGCTTTTGCGCCAACGCATCCGTTGACACAGCCTTCCATTTCGCCGTGCCATTTGACTGATGGAGGATCACCGCATCAGCCCGATCCAGAAATTCACGGGCGGAATCTTTGAAGTCTTCCGTATCTGCGTCGAGCACGGAAAGGTAAAGATCAGGACGAAGAAAGCGGATGACGCTATTGGACTCCATGATCACATTCTCCGCGCCGGCGATTTTACGCTGGATGTCCGGCATGGCCTCTTCGAGTCTGCCCTGCCGCGTCCGTACCCAGATAGATCGCGCGGCTCCGGCTACCAGAAAACGTGAAGTATCACTTTCTCCACTCAGGTCTTTCTCATCACTCAGGGCGCGAAAGTGATCGTCTCCGGTATCACAGTCGCAGGGCTTGCCATCGGCGGAGCAGATGCCGTGGCCAAACTGCGTGATCTTCAGTGCGGTCCAGTTAAACTCACGCAACGCGGCAATCAGTCCTGCGACCACGCTGGTCTTACCTACGCTCCGTGAATGTCCGCCAACTACCACGATTGCCATGGCCCTATTCTCGCAGGTTTAGGCCTGCCTTCAGCGGGAATTTTGTGTCCAACGCCATATTCAATGTCAGGACGTTCACGCGCGGTTCTCCCAGAAATCCAAACTGGCGACCTTCCGTATGCTCTGCGACTAGCTTTTCCAAGTCAGACTGGCTGATGCCTCTGGCCTTGGCAATACGCGGCACCTGAAAATCCGCGCCAGCAGGAGAAATATGTGGATCAAGTCCGGACCCGGAAGCCGTGACCAGATCAACAGGAATCGGCTTCCCTGGATTCTCCGCCTGCAAGTTGGCAACGTCGCCGTTTACGCGGTCAATCAATTTCTGGTTGGTGGGACCGTAGTTACTTCCGCCGGAGTTGGTCGCATCATAACCATTGCCGGCAGCCGAAGGCCGGGGATGAAAGTACGCTGCGCCGGCGAAGGGTTGCCCAATCAGTCTTGAACCCACCACCACGCCATTCTTCGTAATCAATTGGCCTGCGGATTTGTCCGGCCAGAGACGTGCAAGCCCCGTGACCGTCAGCGGGTAAATCACGCCCAGCAGGACCGTCGTCACAATCGTCATCAATACAGCGGTGATCAAGTTCTTTCTCATGTCAAACTCCTGTCGCTTTAAATCCATAGCGCGCTTCGCGTATATGTCAATGTGGCTTTAGGCCAGGCCTGTTGCGCGTATGAGCATGTCAATGATCTTGATGCCGATGAAAGGCACAATCACGCCGCCCGCACCATAGAGCAGCAGGTTGCGCCGCAGCAGCGCCTCCGCGCTCATGGCCCGGTATTTCACGCCGCGCAACGCCAGCGGGATCAGCGCGATGATAATCAGCGCGTTGAAGATCACCGCGGAGAGCACCGCCGATTGCGGCGTAGCCAGGTGCATAATATTCAGCGCCTTCAGCACCGGAAACGTGACCTGGAACATCGCCGGAATAATGGCAAAGTATTTGGCTACATCATTGGCGATGGAGAACGTGGTCAACGACCCGCGCGTCATCAGCAACTGTTTGCCGATTTCAACAATCTCCAGCAACTTGGTGGGATTGGAATCCAGGTCCACCATGTTGCCGGCTTCCTTGGCCGCCTGCGTGCCGGTATTCATGGCTACACCAACGTCAGATTGCGCCAGCGCGGGAGCGTCATTGGTGCCGTCGCCGGTCATGGCAACAAGTTTTCCTTCCGCCTGCTCTTTCTTGATCAGATCCATCTTGTCTTTGGGCGTGGCCTGGGCGAGAAAGTCGTCAACACCTGCTTCGCGCGCGATGGCCGCGGCGGTGAGAGGATTGTCGCCGGTGATCATGACGGTGCGGATACCCATGGCACGAAGCTGTGCGAAGCGCTCGCGTATGCCACCTTTCACAATGTCTTTCAGATGGATCACCCCCAGTGCGCGATTGTTTTCTGCGACCACCAGCGGGGTGCCTCCGGACCGGGCAATCGCCTCCACGGTTGCCTGGACTTCTTTGGGTAGAACGCTTCCGTTTTCGATCAGATATTTCTGGATGGCATCCACTGCGCCTTTGCGGATTACCCGGCCATCAAAGTTCACTCCGGACATGCGCGTCTGTGCGCTGAAAGGCACAAACTGCGTTTGGGCGCCAGACAGATCGCGCCCGCGCAGTCCGTATTTCTCTTTTGCCAATACAACGATGGAGCGGCCTTCCGGCGTTTCATCCGGCAGCGATGAAAGCTGCGCCGAGTCGGCCAGTTGATCGTTGCTTACGCCAGGCGCGGCGATGAATTCCGTCGCCTGGCGGTTCCCCAGAGTGATGGTGCCGGTCTTGTCCAGGAGCAGTGTATTGACGTCGCCTGCGGCCTCTACCGCCCTGCCGGACATGGCCAGTACGTTGTGTTGCACCAGCCGGTCCATGCCGGCGATTCCGATGGCTGACAAAAGCCCGCCAATCGTCGTTGGAATCAGACAGACCAGCAGCGAGACCAATACAAAGATCGTCTGCGGGGAACCGGAATAAATCGCGAACGGCTGCAATGTGACCACGGCCAGCAGAAATACTACCGTCAGTCCGGCCAGCAGAATGTTCAGCGCGATTTCATTGGGCGTCTTCTGCCGCTCCGCTCCTTCCACCAGAGCGATCATGCGGTCAAGAAATGTATCCCCCGGATTGGAGCTGATCTTGACCTTGATTTGATCGGACAGAACGCGCGTTCCTCCGGTGACAGCGGAACGATCTCCGCCTGACTCGCGGATGACTGGTGCGGATTCGCCGGTGATCGCGGATTCGTCAACCGAAGCTACGCCTTCAACAACGTCGCCGTCGCCGGGAATCGTCTCTCCGGCGGATACCACCACTAAATCGCCCACGCGCAGCTTGGATCCTGCAACTGTCTCCGTACGTCCGTCGCACAGAAGCCTGTTGGCAATGGTCTCCGATTTGGCCTTGCGCAAGGTGTCAGCCTGGGCCTTTCCGCGGCCTTCCGCCATGGCCTCGGCAAAGTTGGCGAACAGCACCGTGAACCATAGCCACAACGTGATCTGAAGGTCGAAACCGAAATCGTGGCTGCCCTTTGTGACGTCGCGCATCAGCAACACCGTCGTGATGACGCTGCCTACCTCCACCACGAACATGACCGGATTGCGCATCATGGTACGCGGGCTGAGTTTGACCAGTGAATCGATCAGCGCTTGCCGAATGATCTTTCCGTCCCATAGAGATTTCGACTTGCCTTGTTTGCTAGACATCTTGCTCCTTAGAAAGTCTTTCCCGCATGCATCTGCAAATGCTCAAGAATGGGCCCCAGGCTGAGCGCGGGAAAAAACGTCAACGCGCCGACGATGATAATCACACTCACCAACAGCACCGTGAACAGCGGGGTCGTCACCGGGAACGTACCCGGCGAAGGCGGCACGGCCTTCTTGCGCACCAGACTGCCGGCCACGGCAAGCATAGGTACGATCATCAGGAAGCGTCCAAGCAGCATGGCAAAACCGACGGTCAGGTTGTAATACCTGTTCGGCCCCAAGCCTGCGAATGCAGACCCGTTGTTACCTGTAGCGGAGGTAAAGGCATAAAGCATCTCAGACAGCCCGTGCGGGCCGCTGTTGGTAAGAGTTGAAAGCCCGAATGTGGGCGACAAGGCTGAAATCGCGCTGAATACCAGGATCGAGAGGGGAAAGATCAGCACGTAGAGCATGGCCATCTTTACGTCATAGGCTTCGATCTTCTTGCCCAGGTATTCCGGCGTTCGTCCCACCATCAGCCCGGCAATGAAGACCGAGAGCACCACAAAGATCAGCATGCCGTACAGGCCGGCGCCAACGCCCCCGAACACCATTTCGCCAAGCATGATGTTGACTAACGGCACCAGGCCTCCGAGCGGCGTAAACGAATCATGCATGCTGTTGACGGCGCCGCAGCTCGCGTCCGTGGTCACAGTGGCAAAGAGCGCTGAGTTGGCGATACCGAAGCGTACTTCCTTGCCCTCCATGTTGCCGCCGGACTGTGCCAGCGACGCATGTTGATCGACTCCGCGCAGCAAGGGATTACCTTTAGCTTCCGCCCAATACGCCGTCATCACACCGGCAAAGAAAAGCGCGGACATGGCGGCAAAGACGGCCCATCCGTGGCGCTGTGAGCCGGTCATCCGGCCGAGCGTATACGTAAGGCCAGCAGGTATCAGAAAGATGGAAACTATCTGGATGAAATTGCTGAACGGAGTTGGATTCTCAAAAGGATGGGCGCTGTTGGCGTTCATGAATCCGCCGCCGTTGGTTCCCAGCATTTTGATGGCTTCTTGCGAAGCCACTGGTCCCTGAGCGATGACCTGATCGGTCACCGTATCCATCACTGGTTTTCCGTCTTGGCCTGTGACAGGCTTCCCGTCCTGGCCAACTCTTTGTACCTGCTGTGGCTCCACCACCTTTGCGGTGTCATACGGTTTGAAATTCTGGACCACGCCTTGCGACACCAGCAGCAGCGCGTAAACGATGCACGCCGGCAACAGCACCCATAGAGTTGAGCGCGTCATGTCCACCCAGAAGTTGCCGATGGTCTCTTTTTCGCGGCGCGCAATGCCGCGGATGAAAGCAACTGCTAGTGCAATTCCCACCGCCGCGGAGGCGAAGTTGTGATAGGCCAGGCCCGCCATCTGTGTGAGATAGCTCATGGTGCTCTCACCGCTGTAAAACTGCCAGTTCGTATTCGTTGTGAATGAGGCAGCGGTGTTAAAGGCCAAGTCAGGCGCAACATTCCCGAGCCCTTGCGGGTTCAGCACGTGCGGCGAAGCATGCTGCATTCGCATCAGCAGATAGAGCACCAGCATGGAGACAGCACTGAACAGCAGCATGGCGATGGAGTATTCCGTCCAACGCATCTCGTGGTCTTCATTTACACCGGTGAGCTTGTAAATCAGCCGCTCCAGCGGACGCAACACCGGATCCAGCCATGTGCGCTCGCGGGAAAACACTCTTGCCATGAATACCCCAAGGGGCTTTGTAGCCGCGAGCACAACAGCAAAGAACAATAGAATCTGGAACCAGCCGTTCATGGTCATTAGAACTTCTCCGGACGCAGCAGCGCATAAACTAAATAGACCATCAGCGCCAGGCTGACGATCATCATCGCTATGTTTTCCAGGTTCATAAATGCCTCTATTTCAACTTGTCGCACGCAGCCGTGTAAGCGACGGCAACGGCAAAGAAAACGATTGTTCCCAGAAGCATCAAAATATCCATCATGTATTCTTCCCCGCTCTCACTTTCGCGACTAAGGTCGAAACTGTGAATCGAACGTTACGATCATTCCGAATATCAGAAGATTCTGTGTCGGCGTAAGACCTGGCACGCCAGGCCGGACTTCTCCGCCGTTGAAAAATCCGCCGGCAGGGCCGCGTGAATCATCGATCCGGTGCTCCAGTCTAAAAATTGCCGCCGCACGGCGATACGGTATTCGATATTCCAGCGTTGTAGTGTTGGCTTTTACTGTTTGCGCGAATCCGGTGGTGCGTCCGTCGCGGTCCCAATACACCTCTGGACGCACCGTCACGCTAACGTGACTGTTCACGGCCCAGTGCATCGGCAGCTGAGACGACACCCAGAGTGCTCTTGGATTTCCAGTGGCCGCGACTTTTTCAGTCCCAGCAAAGAATTCAAAAGCTGTTGTCAGCCGCTTGCCCTTCCATTCCACGCTGCTGTCAGACAGGAAACGCCAGAACTCCGGCGCGGTATTGGATTGATGAGGACCATAGATCACTGTCTCTTTCAGTGTTACGTGGTCCGAGGATTTGTATGCGAACTGCGCTCCCGTGCTGGGTACACCGTTTGCGTTACCCAGGTGCCAATATCCGTTCACCACAAACAACGTTCCGGTAAGTTTGGTCGTCAGCGGATAGCTGGCATTGATCCCCAGCATGAGATACGGCGTGAAGTCGGCGCCCCAGGGACGAGTGTAATTAAAATTGTCTTTGGCATATAAAGAATCGTAGCCAATCAAACTGCTGAAGATACCGCCTTGTATGGTTAGGCCCTTGCCTACGGGGGCAATGTAAGAGACATTTGTCGGACCGAGATGGCGGAGCCCCTTGGATCCAGGGAGATTCGGTGCAGTCGCTGAGAACCCGAATACCGCCGAGTCTTTGCCCGCTTGCACAGTAAGCTCGATTCCCCAATCGGACGGCTGTGAGGCAGGCTTCCTGAGATAAACGCCAGCTATATTTAGGTCCCATTCGTTAACGTGAAAGGTAGTACCACGGCTTCGAAACAGGTCATTGGATGGATCGTTGAAATCACGCAGATAACCAACATCCGCAAATCCGCCATACTGCCACGCCGGCTTCTCCGTCTGCGCGGGCGATTGCTGCACCGGCGCGTCCTGGACAGGATTGCCTGCTACCGGAGTTTGATCCAACTGCGACGGCTGGTCTTGGGCGAACGCAAGTGAACCCATTGCCGCACAACAAAAAACCATGAGAACCACAAAACTTTGCTGAACAGACCCCCAACAAATCAACATCCGCAGATACATAGCCCCTACCCGGCGCGTTCTCTTTTGTGCTTGCAAACGCGCAGACCTAGTGGACTACGAAGGCCATAAGGAAACAGTTCGGGGAACGTAAATTGTTTATAAAGACCTGGATTGCAACACGCTTGTATTGAACGCGGGAATGACTGGGCTGATTCCTTCCTCAGCCAGTTTTTGTTCCTTCGCCTTCAGGTTGGAAGCGATAGCCCACCCACGGGTCTGTGACAACGTATTGCGGCGTTTCCCCGGGCTCAATTTTCTTGCGCAACTGATTGATGAAGACGCGAAGATACTCTGGCTGCTGCACGCTCTCTCCGCCCCAAACCGCATTGAGCAGGACGCGATGGGTAAGGACCTTGTTCGGGTGGCGGGCCATAAAGATCAGAAGATCAAACTCCTTGGGCGTGAGATGGACTTCTTTACCGCGCACACGCACCTGACGGGATTCAGGGTTAATGCTGAAGTCGCCTTCTTCTACTGGATCGGAGACTGATTCTATATTCGCAGCCACGCGCCGCAAGTTGGCGCGCACGCGGGCTAGAAGCTCATTCACGCTGAAAGGCTTGGTAATGTAATCGTCCGCGCCGGCGTCTAGCGCTTCGATTTTGGTCTTCTCTTCTCCACGCACGGACAGCACGATGATGGGGACCTGCGAACGCTCACGCACCGAACGGCATAGTTCAATCCCAGTCATCCGCGGCATGGACAAATCGGTAACAATCAGGTCAGGCAGCCAGTCTGCCGCCAGGTCCAGCGCGCTCTCACCATCGCTCGCAGTCTTGACTTCATACCCTTGCGCTGTGAGTGTGGTCTTCAGAACGCGGGTGATCTGCGTCTCATCGTCAACCACCAGGATCCGGCTTCTCTCCGCCATATCAGCTCAATTCCTGCGTAACAATGTGGACATCAACCGCCGGCGCGTTGGCCAGAAAACGGTTGATCGCGGCCAAGTACAGATATTTTCGCCAGCCATGCACGGCAGACCGGCCAAAGATGACCTGTGTGATCTTATGCTCACGCACAAATTCCGCAACGGTCTTAGCCACGACGTTTCCTGTGAGATGAATTGCCTTGGCCCCAAGATTTTCCGCAAAGCGAACGTTCGCGGCCAGGGATCTGATTCGCTCCTCCGGTCTTCCTTTGCCGGTCTCAACATGGACCACGTAGAACTCCGCGTCGAGCCCCTGGGCCAGGCGCGCTCCCCGCGCGATCAACTGTTGCGACGCCGGATTCGAACTGATGCAAACCGCCACCCGCTCGCTAACGCCCCAGTTCTGGTCAATGTGCTTGCGCTGGAGGTAGGTTTCAAGACTCTTGTCCACCGAATGGGTCACATGCCGCAAGGCCAGCTCGCGCAGCGCCAGCAGGTTGCCGGCGCGGAAAAAGTTCGTCAGTGCCTTCTCCGCGCGCTCCACCGGATAGATATCTCCGCGGCGCATGCGGGTTTGCAGGGCTTCCGGGGTAAGGTCGGCCAGCACTACTTCGTTCGCCCGATCCAGCACCCAGTCGGGAACGGTCTCTCTGATGTTGATGCCGGTAATGCTCTGCACCGTGGGCGTAACGCTTTCCAGATGCTGAATGTTGATGGTGGAAAGGACATCGATCTTCGCTTCCAGAATCTCCAGCACATCTTCATAGCGCTTCTTGTGTTTGCTGCCGTCGACGTTGGTATGCGCGAGTTCGTCCACTAACACTACCTGGGGCTTACGCTCAATGATCGCGTCCACATCCATCTCTTCAAAAAATGTGCCTTTATACTCCAGTTTCCGCCGAGGCACGGATGGAAGCTGCCCGACAAGTTCGGCCACCCCTTTCCTTCCGTGTGTCTCCACCACGCCGATGATCACATCCTCACCGCGCTTGCTCCTGCGTATGGCCTCACTCAACATGGTGTAGGTCTTACCGACACCGGGGGCATAGCCAAGCAATACCTTGAAGATACCGGCCTTCTTTTCCGGCGCCGCTTGTTCCAACCATTGTTCCGGCGTTTTGGGCACACTACTCCTTGTCTGCACGGCGAAGTTCGATCTCAGCTACAATCAGCGCGTGAAGCCTTCCTTGCGAGCAACGGTGCCCGCGCTGACCAGCGCCTCTCTTGTGGCACTGATCGTTCTTGTATACGTGAAATTGCTGCACGTCAATCCTACTACCGTGGCGGTCAGCTTTTTGCTGGCTATTCTCACGGTCGCGGCGGCCTGGGGGCTGCGCTATGCCATCCCCATGTCCATTGGTTGCGCGCTATGCTTCAACTTCTTTTTCCTGCCCCCGCTATGGACCCTCACCATTGACCAGACGCAGAACTGGGTGGCCCTTTTCGCTTTTTTCTTTACCTCCGTGATTGCCAGCAATTTATCCGACCGAGCGCGACGGCAGACGCGGGAAGCGCACCAGCGCCGTCAGGATGTGGAGAGGCTTTACACCTTCAGCCAGCAATTGCTGGTTACGGAAAATGTTCTGGAACTGCTAAAAAGCATTCCACATTTTATGGCGGAGACATTTGGCGTCACGCATGCAGCAATTTACCTTTCCGGCAAAGACCAAACCTATCGTTCCGACCCCGACCAGCTGGAAATTCCTACCGACCAACTCCGAGACACGGCGGCGCGGGGTGAACTTGCATCGGCTCCTTCCCGCAATCTTGCGGTAGCTCCGCTGCGTATGGGAACCCGCATTGTGGGGGCCTTTGGAATCACCGGAGAAGTACCGTCACGCGAAACACTGGGGGCCATCGGCAGCCTGATCGCGACGGCCATTGAGCGCGCCAACGCGGTGGAGCGCCTTACGCATACGGAAGCCTCACGTGAGAGCGAACGGCTGCGCTCCGCGCTCCTCGACTCGGTGACCCACGAATTCCGCACGCCTCTCACTTCCATCAAGGCTTCGGTAACAACATTGCGCTCAAGTGCGGAGCTGAATGAAGAGCAAGAAGAAGACCTGCTGGCAGTGATCGAGGAAGAAAGCGACCGTTTGAATCGCCTGATCGGCGAAGCTGTGGAGATGGCGCAGCTTGATGCCAAAGAGGTAAAGCTCGACTTGCAGGCGCATCAAATCCGCGACGCGATTGACGCCGCAGTCGCCGAATCAAAACACGCGCTGGGGCACCATCCAATTGAAGTCCGGCTGCCGGAGCGCTTGCCTTCTGTTCTGATGGACGCAATCTGGATTAAGAAAGTGCTGCAACATCTGCTGGAAAATGCCGCTAAATATTCCGCGCCCGGCTCGCCCATTTTCATCAGCAGCGAACTGAAAAACGAACGCATGATTACCAGCGTGGCCGACCGCGGCGCCGGCATCGATGATCTGGAGCGGTCCATGATCTTTGATAAGTTCTACCGTGGCCAGAGCCAGAGATATCGCATCCAGGGAACAGGCATGGGACTGGCGATTGTCAAAGCCATTGTGGAAGCCCATAGTGGCCGCATTGAGGTCACCAGCCAATTGGGCCATGGATCCGTGTTTTCCTTTGGTTTGCCGCTGGCCGAGTTGCCGGTAAACACTGATTTTTAATGGGTCGGCGCTTCCTTTATAAACTCTTTATGCGCTCTTTATAACTTCTTTATGCCCTCTGCTCTAGTTTTGGACCCAGGAACAGTGGGGTCCCAAAAGATGGTGCATTACGCGGTATTATTTCTGGAGTCAATCTTCTTCATCGGTCTTGCCGGATCATTGGTCGTCGCAATTCTGGCGTTTGTCGGCGATATCCACGTCTTCTTCGACAAGGACGAGAAACCTGAAGGCTCAAGTCGCGCTTGAGCGGAGCACTGAGCACCCACAAAAGTCCTCAGCAATTTTCCCGCTCTAGAGCCGTTCCAGAGTTGCTGTGCTGGAAAAAGATTCACCGCCGGGGGCGGCGGCGCCACACGACTCTAGGAGTACCAAGCACGATGGACAACGAAAGTTTTGTGGCCCAGCCGCCCTCGGCTGGGTTTAGACACCATAAAACTTAGGGTACACCAACGTAGGAACCGCTTTAGTACTCCCCCAGCTAATACAACGACGGTTCGCCCGGCGGCCGCGTCTTCCATCTCCGATGGACCCACAACCACTGCTCTGGATACCGCATCGCATATCCCTCAATCACTTTATTAAACAGCGCAGTGTTGGCCAGCACATCGGCTTGCTCGTTACCGGTGCAGACCAGTTGCAGGGCCGGGTCAAAACGAATCTTGTATTTGCCCAGTTGCTTGTCCCAGACGGTAAACGCCGGCAGGACGGCTGCACCCGTGTGTAGCGCCACACGCGCAACTCCAGTAGCAGTGCACGCGGGAATGCCGAAGAAATTTACAAAAGCGCCTTGCGGCGGCGTCATGTTGGTGTCCATGAGAATGCCGACAACCTCACCGCGCCGGAGCGAGGTCAGCAATCGTCGGGCAAAGTCCTGTTTGGAAAATGTGTAGTTGCCATGAAGCGTGCGGTAACGGTCCACATTAGCGTCAAGGTAAGGATTATCCAGCGGGCGGACTACGATGTTCATTGGGTGACCGTTGAGAGAATGGGCAAACGACCCAATCTCCCATCCGCCAAAATGCGCGGTAAGAAACAGCACGCCTTTGCCGCGCGCCCGGGCCTCAGCAAAATTCTCAAACCCGTCATAGACCGCAATCCGTGAGACGTTTTCTTTTGTGTAGCGCGGAAACAGGCAGAACTCCGCGAGCTGCCGTCCCAGGCCGGCAAACACGCCGCGCAGGATCTGTTTTTTCTCTTTCCGGCTCTTTTCTTTGAGGGTCCCAGCCGGAAAAGCCAGGTCCAGGTTGCGCACGCCAACACGGCGCAAACGCCCATGCAGGGCATAAATGAGCATGGCCAGTCCTTGGCATAAGAACCTTGCCAATGGCCGCGGCAGCGCTCCAATGAAGGTCGCCAACAGCCAAACAGGAAAATACTCAAGGCGGTATCGCATTTAAGGAGAACTCTGGACGGTACCATCGGCAGAGGAATATTTCAAACCGGCGCAACCATTTGTTCGCCTGACGTCACAAATTAATTTTTGGCACAGAATGTTCCGGCGTTTTTTAATATTCAGGAATAATCAATCTGAGAGAATGGTTTCTATCGACAAGGAGGCAGAAAAACCATGAAGCTGGTACTCACGACTGGCGTTGCCGTGTGCATTCTGGCCCTTTGGGGCTGCAAGGCGGATACGCCGAGCAAAATGGAGAAATCCGCATCTAGTGAGGTCAAACATGAAGTGACCATCGGCGGCAAGGACACCAAGAATCCGATCGCATATTCACCGGATGCCGCAAAAGAAGGCGCCGAGCATTTTCAGCATCATTGCCAGATATGCCACGGGCTCGATGGCCAGAACACCGGCGTGCCGTTTGCAACCAAGATGGATCCCCCTGTGGCCGACCTATCTACAAAAGATGTGCAGGACTACGACGATGGTCAGTTGAAGTGGATCATTGAAAACGGCATTGGACCTTCCGGCATGCCGGGATGGAAGGGCATCCTGGATGACGAGGAGATGTGGAACATGGTCCATTACATTCGTCATCTGCCTCCCAAGGGCAGCCTGGGAGCACCTGGACTCTACAAAGAAGAAGAGGAAGAACACGAGAAGATGGAGCATGGCGGCAAAGCTGGTGGGCACAAAGACGCGAAGCCGCACACGCATACACATTGATCTGCCGTGCCTGCCGAATAAGCAAAACGGGAGCCGAAAGGCTCCCATTTGTATTGCAGAATGTATAGTCGAAACTCGGCTATCGGCGCGAAAGGCGCAAATCTCAACTCATTGCATCCATCGAGAACTGCGGTTTGCTGAGAGTCACTGGATTGGCTGCCGCACCCGGCGTCGGCGTTGGCGTAGCGGGTGGAGGATCTGGCACTGGAGTTGTGGCAGGAGGGTTCACTGGCACCGTCGACCTCTGCGGAGTGCTGGGAGCAGCGCTCGTTTCGTTTCCCGCTGCCTTGCGTACGGCGGCGACAAAAGCTTCCGCTGCCTGCGGGGTCTGGACCGAGCCAGTCAGGATCGACTTGAACGGGACCATGCGGCCATAAAGTTCGCGCGTGGCGTTCTCATCCTGTCCAATGACTGAGCCGTTGACCGTAATGCCGGCAAATAATCCTCGAGCGCGGGAATAAGTCAGCACCTCGGCGTTCAGCTTCCAATCGGTTAAACCCTCGACATGGCGACCCACCGGGCCGGCGGCGGCGGACGCGTCGGCGCCCAGTTTGAATCGGCTGGAAAGCAGTGCTTGCATGCCACGGTCATTCATGACCATCATCACCAGATCCACCCCTTGCAGGCCAATCTGGAGCCCAAAGCTCCCACCCGTCATGCTGAAGGGCGCCGGTGCGCTCCATCCATCCGCTGTGCGGCAAGTGGCCATGCCTCTACCATGAGAACCGCCAAACCCAAATCCGCCTTTAAGTAAGGAAGGCACCACGGCGACGCACTTTGCCGATCCCAAAATTTCCGCGGGTATGCCCTTATCGGGCGTGGCCATAATCTCGTTCAAAACCGTGGCTGCCGAATCAACCCGGCCCGCCGCTGTTTCCGCAAAAGTCAGACTACAGACCAGCAGTGCAAACACCACAACGCCAAACAGTCGTGTCATAAAAATCCTCAAATTGATTCTATTAGCTGGAAGCGCTGAAAGAGAAGATGCGGGAAAATAATAAAGGGTTGGATACGGTGACCCTCGTGACCGTGTCCAACCCCGTCTCCCAGGTTCTGTGGTAGGTGAGTAGAGTATCCATCGTGGCCGTGATGCAGGCAAGTAACCGTGGTCCCTGGCACAACGTCAAAGTGGACATGTACTTAGGCAGGTTTTCGTAGTGTCCGAAGAGTCACCACGAGTAAGCACCATCGCGCATCAGCAAAACAAAAGCCCAGCAAAAACGAGCTGGGCTTGGAACCAATACAGCCAAATTATTTAGACGATGTAACCAGAGAATGCGTGATGGCATGGACAGAAAGCGCGATGCGGTTCTGCACACCTACCTTGCGCATGAGTTTGGCCACGTGCGCCTTCACCGTGCGCTCCTCAATGCCCAGCACTGAACCGATTTCTTTATTGGACCGGCCCACCACCAGAAGCTCAAGAACTTCCTTTTCGCGGTCAGTAAACGTCACTCGGCCAGCAGGGAAAATGCGCCCAGGAGAAGAGGTCACGCGTTCAATAAATATCGACAATACACGACGGGGCGCCCAGACGGAGCCCTGATGGACAATCCTCATGGCTTGTATGAACTCAGCCGGTGAGGCAGCTTCATCGACATACCCTTTGGCCCCGGCGGCCAGGGCTTTCAGAATGGTCTCATCATCAGCGCCGCTTCCGGTCACGATGATGCGCAGATCCGGACGCGCGGCCTTCAGTCCAGCCATTACATCAAAGAGGTTTTGCCCGGCCCGTGTGCCCAGCAGCACCAGATCAATGTCTTTGCGTGGACCCAGCTCGGCCAGGCTGCAAGAGACTAACTCCAGATCAGTCTCTGTATCGAACAGAGACTTCAGTCCAATAAATCTCAGCGGATCGCTCTCGACCACCGCTATTCGAATCGTTCTCTTGGAGGTACCGGCTTTCATCAACGCTCCTTCCATGACCGTGGCTTGCAAAAGGAAATTGTATGCAAAATTTCACTGGCCCGATCTGAAAGTATCATGAACCTCAGCCCCTGCCCGTTCTCTAGCAGAGTACATGTACCACTGTTGGAGCGCAAGGTTACTGCCTTGTGCGGAGGGGTTACTTGCTGGTTTCCGTCAGAAAGCTGGGTCCTTGTACGGCTCAACATGGAGCGCTTTTTTGACAGGCCTCAGGAAGTTCGCGCAAGGAGAATCAAGAAATCAACTCTGAGCGCACCAGCGTGGTCTTTGCACCTTATGAGTTGATCGGCTCTTTATTCGACCAAGCATGCAGGTCGCAGGCCGCTGGATCTAAGTTCCGAGATGAGAGAACACAGAGAAACTCAGTATCGTCCGCCATCGGCCACGGACATGTCGTGCTGGCCCTCGCCCTGCTGCTCTGCTACTCGATCCAGGAAGGTAGCAGCCATGTTGACCAACTTGGCACCCTTATCAATGTATTCCGGCATACGATGCCACAGCTCTTGAATTTTCTCTGGATTGTCGGCGGCAAGGGTCGCCACGCCAATTCCCGCCGCAACCATGCCGGCGGACCTGCGCCCGGTGAAGAACAATACCGCTCCCGCTGCAAAGGAGCTATACATCAGCGTCTTTTTCCAAGTCATGTTCCCTGTCCTCTCAGAGCTTGCAGATGAAATTCGCCGAATTGATCTCTTGCACGACTACGTATTTTACTCAGTTTCAGGGATTCTTCCAGCCAGGTCCTGATACTGAGTGGGAGAGTAGCCAACGATAGACCTGAAATCATTGATGAGGTGCGCCTGATCAAAGTACCCCAGTTCCAGCGCCATTTGGGCCCAATCAAACTGCTCGCCAGAGTTGAGCCGCTCAACCAGTTCGTGTAAACGATACCTTCGAATCACCCACTTGGGATTAATACCAACATACTCATTGAAAATCCGTTGCAGTGACCGCTTGCCAATGCCCGATCGGTCCACCAGATCGTCCACCGTTTTTATGTCGGGTTCGCCAAGGATGCGTTCGACCAACTGGCCCGCTAACGTAACCGTTTCGTCAGGCTCTGGTTTGCGCGCGCGGAAAAATGCATTGGCGGCCTCAATCATCTCATCTTCGCCGCAAGACGAGACCAGAACTGTCTCCAGCCTATCCACGTCTTTCCCAAAGATAATATTCACGGCTACCGTGCGATTGGTAAGTGAAGAGACAGGGGCCTGCAAAAATGGATGGAAGCCTCCTGGTGTGAACTTAATTCCAAAGACGTGTGACTGGCCTTCCAGTACACGCGTGAACCTGCCTGTACTGATGCCGCCAACCAACGAATTACCCTTCTCAAATACCGCTTGAATATTGGGATGAGGCAGGGTTTCCTGCACATGCGGCTTCTCACCACGGAGGTCCCAGCTCACCATCCAATAGTGAGCAATGCACTGCGCCAGATCGGGCGGAGGAGCGCGACGCAGCATCCTGAACTTCCCCGCCACCGGCGGTACCCTCAGAACACCTCGGGATTTGCCCACCGCCGGATCGAAAACCTCTTCGATCTCAGCCGGGGTTCCCTGTCGCGTTTTTCCAATCATCGCAACTTGCTCCCTGCCTAATATTGTCCCCGAGGAGAAACCGACATGACCGAATTGCTGATTCGCAAATCAATTGAAGTTGACGCCCCCATTGAAACCCTTTGGACGGTCCTCACTGATTCCAAATTTATCCAACAATACATGTTCGGCTGCCGTGTAGAAAGCGATTGGAAGCCCGGCTCTCCCATGGTCTGGAAGGGCGCGGCCGACGGTAAGACCTACGTGCACGGCCACATTGTTTCCATCGACCCGCCGCATCGTCTCGAGTACACGGTCTTCGATTCGGCCTCAACCATGGCGGACATCCCATCGAACTATCTTACGATGACCTATGAACTCAAACCACGCGGCGCTCGTGCGTCCATATTGGAGGTCACGCAGGGTGACTTTGCCAAAGTGGAAGAAGGCCAGAGACGATATAAAGATTCGCTTGGCGATGACAATTCCGTGCTGGAAGGAATAAAAAAACTGGCAGAGGCGCAATCGCGATCGAAGTAATCCCCAAGGAGCAGCGAATACGTGCCCACAAAAAGAATGTGGGCGCCGGTATAGGGGCGACGCCCACGTGGGGGTACTGCGTATGTTTATTACTGGAATAGACGCAAAAGGTTGGAAAAAGTTTCCCTGTGGAACTCCGAATTAACATAATTAAACATTCCAAAGTTAATAGTTCCATATATTTGCAAATTTTAATAAAAAACCCCCTCGTTTCCGAGGGGGGAGAGAGGAGAAGGAGATGAAGCCGTAACTATTTAAGACATTTGAGAGACCACTTCCCGTATCCAGATGCGGGCCTGATGCAGCCCCAGTTGAGATTCGCGTTCGTTGATTCCCAGAAGGCGCCCGATTCTTTCATGACCGTAGCCCTCAACATCATGGAACAAGAAAATCAGCTTTTCTGTTGCCGGCAACTGCACCAGCGCGCGCTCCAGATGGACGCGCTTCACGTTGCCATAAATGCTCTTGCTTTCAGGCGAAACAGCGCAGTTCAGGGTAAGTACGCCCAATGGCGTGAATTCACGGACTTCAACCAGGAATGCCTGATCGATCTGCTCGGTAGTGGGACTTGCCGTGCCTGCGAATGCGCGAAGAAACGTATTGCTGGCGAGTTCTTCGGCGGTCAGTTCATTGTCCGTCATCCAAAAAGCTAAAGAATAAATTCTATGGCTATGCCGGCTGTAGGTCTTGTTGTACTGGGCTTTCTGGCTTTCCGCAGCAGGAACATACATCCCTATGTCGTTGATAGCTCCTTGATAAATGCCTGCCATTGATCTGCCTCCTTTTCCGACCGGCGAGGTCGCTTATTGGTTCCGCATTCTCAAACTACACACGGAAACTAAAAGCAATCCAGGTACCCAAGGAACGCAGAATCGTGATAAGTTTTGCAATTAAATTTAAGTGCTTGATTCTAAAATATTTAGCATCATCTTTATGGAAAACAAGCAATTCACGAAGTAAAGAATAGGGCTGGTTTTGTGGGAATCTTGGTACCACTTGTAAGGAGTGCGCTACCTAGAGCACCCATGAGGCAAGTAAAATTTACAGCTCGGCATTTAACGCCAAGTCTTCGCGCACGTTGAATTTTTCAGCGAACCATCAGGACTTCACGAATATTGTCCCGGCCCAGGAAGAACTTCCGGGAGGAAAAATCTTTGAATAGATTTTCAATGTGCCGGTTGTTGAAGACTCGCTGTAGACGAAACTCGGGGCCGGGCTCAAACTCCAGCGTGTCATTCTGAACAATATGGTAGCGGCAATGGGGAGAGTCAGGTCCAGCGTCTTTGGAATGGAAGAAAGCCAGCAAGTTCCCTTTGGGTTTGAGCATGGTTTGCAGTCGCTCAATCAAAGGTTTTACCAGGCTTTCCGGAAGGTAATCGGCCACGTCCCAGCAGAGAATGGCGTCAAAGTGGCTTGCAGGGTAGTCAAGATTTTCCGCGAAAAACTTGCTGGGATCAGTTAGCAGGGAGCCATCTTCCTGTTTCGTGATGTAGCTTGGGTCTTGGGAAGCCCGCAGGACGTCTTCGTTGAAAACGCGCATCCCGAGGTCGGTAATGAAAGCGATGTTAGCGGAGGAAGTGGGCCCCAGATCCAGGACGCATCTCTTCTCTTCACCGGCGTCCCTGAGACTGCGCATGAATTCGCCCAGCCCAATACAGTGGCGACGGAGCCGTGGAGTAGCCCCTGATTTCTCCACAGGTTTGGCCTGGGAACCGCCTGCTCCACGGAACCATCGCATCAAATTGTGACCGGAGGAGCTCACGCTCCTTTAAATGTACCTTATTTTTGTTCTAAAAAGGAACCTTGTCCGCTTGCACTGGCGCTATAAGTGGTTGCACCCGAGCCTAAGCTCGAACTGGAACCAGATCCCATGCTGCTGGAAGACACCGCTGGCTTGCGCTGTTCCGTTTTCGTCTCTTTGCTTTCTTTGATGTCAATCGCGCCTTTGAAGAACGCGCCATCTTCAATCACGATGCGCTGCGTGGACACATCACCGATCAACGTACAGGACTTCTTCAATTCCACGCGGCCCGTCGCGTTCACATTGCCTTCTAACCTGCCGTGAACTGCAAGGTCGCGCGCAGTAACGGTGGCTTTGATCCTGCCGTTTGGTCCAATGATCAAGCTGTGATCGCGCAGATCAATGTTGCCTTCTATTTCTCCGTCCAGATAAAGGTCTTCGCTGCCGGAAAGTTCGCCCCGAATCAGGACAGACTTGCCGATATGTCCGACTTCCGTTCGGTAAGAATCATTGGTTTTCGGAGTTTCTTTCTGCGGTGCTGGAGTGCTGGGTGTTGCCGCGACAGCAGGCGCGGACGCGGGCTGCGAGGGCTGGGGGGAATTCAGGTTGGCGGGTTTGTTGTCTTCAGAGCGTGCCTTCCACATGTGGAACCAACTTTCCTTGGATTTGTATCTTCTGTGTCTTACACCGCTTTAGAGCTGCTTCAACTCGATGTTCCCGGCACCGAGGCACTTCGCCTGCGCGCAAATCATCTTCACTCGCTGGCGTGAAACTCTGTAACCAAAGAAGCTCACGAACTCCACTCAAAGCAGATCGATCAAGGTGTGGCCATAGTCTACTGCTGTATTTTCATTCCAAGTAGTTACTCTAGGTGTGCATCCCAAGGCGAACGGCAAATTCGGCACTGGCATGGTTGCTGAAACGCTCAGCTTTGCCGATAGACACATTAGGCTTCGACAATTAACCGCCATTCAAAAACATAAGCCTTTATTTATCTGAGGCTTACGTGGAATCGCGGAGCCAGCTGCTGTCCGTGTAAAATGCAACTAGCAATCATGGTTTCGACGTCTAACACATGGCAGCGCCAAATTTTTATGATGCCCTTTAAGCTTTTGTGGCGGACCGTAATGTTTTTAGGCTGCGCGACTCTCGCATTCGCCGGGCCCCAAAATCAGAACACCGCATCGGAGACGCCTCTTCCCCAGGACCCGAACCAGTACGTCCGTGAAATCATCAAGCATGAACTGGATGCCGCCGAGTACGATCACACACTCTGGCGTCACCGCTTTCATCGCGAAGATGAAAAGAACAATTACGACCGCGACGTAATCGAGACCAAAGAGGGTCAGCTTGCCCGCACTTTGCTGCTCAACGGCCAGCAGCTCACGGCGGAGCAGCACGCGCAGGATGAAGAGCGCATGAAGAAGCTGGTGGAAGACCCAGCCGAGCGCGCCAAGCGCGAAAAGCGCGCCAAGTCAGACAGTGACAAGGCCATGCAGATGTTCAAGGCCATCCCGGACGCTTTTATTTTTGGCTACGCCAGTTCGAAAACTAATGATCCGAAGCACAACGGCCCGGAAGACAGTTTGGTGTGTCTGGACTTCTCTCCCAATCCGCACTATGCCCCTCCCAACATCGAATTGAAAGTCTTTCGTTCCCTGAGCGGCAAGATGTGGATTGACCGTGCATCCGGGCGCTTGGCGCGGATCGATGGTCAGCTCTTTGAAGATGTATCTTTTGGCTGGGGGATCCTGGGACGCCTGAACAAAGGCGGCACGTTTGCCGTCGTGCAAAAAGATGTAGGCGGCAATCACTGGGACATCGTTGCCATCGATGTCAGCATGACCGGCAAGGCGGTCCTGTTCAAGACCATCAACAAAAAACAGAAAGAGCGTTTTACAGACTTCCGCCGTATGCCTGACAATCTCACCTTCTCTCAGGCGTACCAGATGCTGGAACAGGGAGCGGACGCAGTCTCCACAGCCAGTCAATCAGTCGTTGCCAAACCCAGCGGAAAAGAATAGTCCGGGGATTTACAGCCGCGGCATGAAGCGGGACACACGCAAATAGGAGCAAGTTAGAGCGGCGCCAGAGTTGCTGTGCTGGAAAAGACGCACCGCCGGGGGCGGCGGTGCCACACGGCTCTCGGAATACCAAGCACTATGGGCAACGAAAGTTTTGTGGCCCAGCCGCCCTCGGCTGGGCTTTAGACACCATAAAACTTTGGGTACACCAACGTAGGAACTGCTCTAGCCATCAGGAGCCCACGTGGAGCCGCCCGTCGCGTAAGACGGTGCATTTGCGGTCACGCCAGACGATGGTGTCGCCCAGAAAGCCGCCTATCCACACCAGAAAGCCAAGCACATCCTGGAACGGAAGCAGCCACCACCGTTTGCGGAACAGCGGATCACGGACCACGTAGTAAGCGGTCGCTGCGGCAGCCCCACTGCGTAAGACTAGCGTGAGCAGAACGGCCGGCCATGCTTCGGCGTAGCACGCCCACAGCAGAAGTGCCCAGGGCAGAGGGTACGTGAAGATCTGTCCCCAGTAGCCCGCGGGACGCGACCGGCGCGTGCTTCGTGCCCAGCGCAGGCGGTGTCCTAGATTACTCTTCATTCGCTGGCTGCCAATCCGGTGCTCAATCACAAAGGAAGACAGCAAGACGTTATGTCCCATCTGCGCGGCGCGCTGGCCGATCACAAAATCTTCCGCCAGAAACTCCTGTAGGTAGCCGAACCCGCCCATGTCATTCAGCACGCTCCGACGCACCGCTACCGTACAACCCAGAGCGAACCTCATTCCCTCCAACATGCGGGCCACCAGCACACCGCCCAGCAGCTCCGTGTTCATCCCAATCGCTTCCAGGCGTGACCACACGCTGCTTCCCGCCACAGCACGATAAGGACAGGTAATCAAACCAACGCCTGGTTCCTGAAGCTCCTTTGCCAGATGCGCCAGCAGGCCGGGGCTGACCCGAACGTCGCTGTCACTCATCACCAGCAATTCGTGGCTCGCTTCCCGCACCAGCCGGTTCAGGCTGAATGCCTTGGCGTTCGGTATGGGCGATTCACCCGTCACCACCAGCCTTGATTTCACCTTGCCGGCGTATTCGCTCATCATTCTCTCGGCCAAGTGGGCTGCCGGGTCATCCTCACGATGCACGGCAAAAAGCACTTCAAATTCCGGGTAGCCCTGTTCAAAAAAGCTGCGCAGGTTTTCTTCCAGGCCTTCATCGTGGCCGCAGAGCGGTTTGAGAATACTGATGGCAGGGGCGTTGCCGGGAGCGGGAGCGGGGGTGATGAGAAAACGCCGTGTGGCCAGAATGATCAGTACGCAGTACACCAGAGAACCAGTGAGCAGGACCGCCAGAACAGTTGTATGGGCTACCATAACGCGCGTTTGCTCTCCACTTTATAAGAACTGCCCGCGGCGGCCGCGGACAGGCTGTTGGATAAGATAAACTTTCCGCCGCTTTCCGCCATCAGATGCAGACTGTGCGGTCCCACCAGAGTCCCGATTCGCGTCAATTCTGTGCTGTCCGCCACCAGGTAACACGTATCTGCGCCCGACCAGGATTTCACGAATTCGGCATCGTTGATAAAAACCGCGTCCGCGGTCGGCGCGTAAGAACCATATTCCAGATTGTTGACCCGGCCATTCAGCAGTAGTGCTGAGCGGTCGGCATAAAAAAGTACTGACGCAAACGGATAATACGCACCATCCACGATCAGTTGCCCCTTCGGTGCGCGGCGCAGGGCTTCCGCCAGCGGCTGGGACGATAAATACGGATCAAAGACGACGAGCGCCAGACGGCTGGCATGAAAAAACAACACCATCATGGCCGCTACTGCCAGGAGCGCGCGGCGTCCGCGCAGCAGCCACACACCCGCGGATCCCACGAGAAAGGCCACTCCTGCCAGGAAGAGCGGCGCACGCAGGTAAGCCAGCGACTGAAGGGTTAAATCACCCATGTGGCCAAGAGCAAGCGTGTAAGCATCAGGATGTTGGCGCAAGGCGTTGGAAATATCTCCGGGCGTGGGTACGTTGCGCACCATGAAGAGGGTAGTCGCAATTACTACGGCTCCCACGGTGGCCATCAATCCCACCAGGCGCGTACCAGCAACCACCCATTTTTCGTTGCGATCGCTATGGATGGCGCAGCCCAACAGCAACGCCAGCGCCGGGTACATGGGCATGGAATAGTATTCCTGGGTGGTGGAGAAGGTAAAAAACAGCAGGAGAAAACCGGCCCAGCAAAGCATCAGCAGACGCGCGCGCCCGGCTCGGTCCACGGGCTTGTAGCTCATTCTGGCCGCGGCGGGCAAATAAACGCTCCAGGGAAACAACCACAACAGGTTCAGCAACCAGAACGCAAGCCGCGGTACGGTGTTGTAGTCGTGCGGGTAGCGAAGGTTCAAGAACCGCAACAAGTGTTCATTGATGAAATAAAACCAGAAAAAACCGTGATACTCCCCGGGGCCGCTATGCAGCGTGAAGTCGAAATAGGGGGGCATGCGCAACGTGGCCATGATGTGCCACGGTGCTGCAATCGCAAGAAAGATCAATGCACCGATGACGAGATGCAACCGCCGCCAGGTATTGCGCAAGAAGAGCTGCCGCGTAAGCGCAAGATAAACCAGCGCCCCGCCCACCGGAAACACCAAGGCAATCAGCCCTTTGAGTAACACGCCTATTCCCAGGGCCACAGCCAGTAAAGCGGCCCATCGCCGGGAATGGGGTTCATCTTCCTCGGGATCAAGCGCGCGTTGGAATGACCAGAAACCAACGCAGACTGTGAGCGCCACCATGACGTCAGGAATAAGAACACGGGTGAATAAGAACAGTCCGACGCACGTTACCAGGGACAATCCGGCATAAAACCCGGCGCGTGCACCAAACGCCCAGCGGCCATAGCGCGCGGTGACCCAGCATAGCAAGATGGCAGCCAGCGCCGTCGGGACGCGCGCCACCCAGTCGTGCACGCCCAGAATGAGGTAGCCGATGGCAATGAGCCAATACGGCAATGGAGCTTTTTCAATGTAGGGTACGCCATCAAGATGGGGAATGACCCAGTCCCCGGATTGGATCATGTTGCGCGCAATCTGCCCATGCGCTGCATCAACATCATCCATCAACCCCGGTGGCGAGACGATGCAGCCAAAAAATACGATGGCGGCAATCACGATGAGAGCCAGATCATACCGCGGATTCACCGCGGAAATCTTTCCGCTGTCGCCGCGTTCGGCGTGGCCTTTTTGTTCGATGATTTCTTTCACAGCAGAAATGTGAGCAAACACTTCATCATACCTTGTAGATGCGCTCTGCTCCGGCAGTGGAGTTTACCAACGGAGTTCCAGACCCCTGCCGCGTCCGCAGATATCACGCTCAGAAATGCTTTGATCTCGCTCAGCGGACCACGCGATGACTGTACTGGTTTACTTACCCATTTTAAATAGAGGATTTGTAAACAATTGTAAATAGTGGTGAAAAACATAACACCAAAGTTCAATGAATGATCGCTAAGAGAAAGATTGAGAATGAACGCTACTTTTTCACCGTCCTTGTGTTGCATCAGAGCAAACACGTTTTTTTGCAATTTTGACTCTTGCCAAAAGTAGATCTGTGACGAGGCCAATGCCTTCATGTTGCCAAGCAAAATTCACAAAAAATAACATCCGCGCGAAAAAATCAGTCCTAAACTCCTGGTAGCTTTTTGCTCGCTGGCCTTAGTATTTTTAAGCAATAGGCGTGCAACCTTTGGCTCAGAGCAGTGTTCCTGTTTTCAGTTGCACCCCCTGCTCCGACCCGGCGCGGAAAATGACATGCAAAAGCTGCTTTGGAGATCGAAGATGCGGTTCACGAAGCTAAATTTGGCCGCTGCTCTTGCGGTGATCTCCACGGTCTCTTATGTGACATTTGTGGAGGTCAAAGCCAGCCAGGAAACTGACGACCGCGTACGCGCTGCCGCAGTGTGGAACCCCGCTGGAGAAGACCTCAACGACATCAATCAGCTATGTGGAACGGCACAGCCCACGGACTACAAAGGCTGTTTTATCGACGAGATGGGAGACTATGCTTCATCGCAAGCCGTGGCTTTTTCCCAGTCTCTTGCGGAGCAGAAGCAGTTGCGCGTTGGCTATCTAACAGGCCTGCGCGAGGCTGGGGGCGTAGACATCGGATATGTTGCTTATCCGTCATCTCCGGAACTCAGCCGTGGATGGGTGCTGGTGAACGGTACCCCTGCCATCGTCGACGCGGATGACCTCAGCCTGCTGCCTCAATCAGAGATGGAGAAAGACCCGCAGTTCACCGTTCTGCGCGCCAGGTTTCCTCAAATCCACTTGTGGGATGATGAAAACGATCGCAAACCGGATGCCTTGCCGCGGCAACAACCAATCCCTCAAGGCGGGCAGCGCTTCATCATCGATTACTCTCTCAAAGACAACTGCCGCACCTGCGCGATTCTAGGTCATGCCAGCTTTGGCTTTGATTTTGATCCTGCCGGAAAATTTCTGGGGACGAAATTTATTAAGGTGTCCCCGGTTGGGCCCTTATCGCCGAAGGTTCCCTGATCCGTCTGTGGCCTCCGCGGTGAACAATTGGTCAGATGCTGTGGGACTAGCCGGAGTGAGCCAGGCGAACACAGCCGTCGCAGCCAGTGCCCCGAGAAACTGCATGCAAACAAATCCCGGTACGTCCGCAAGACGAATGCCCGAAAATGTGCTGGTCAAGGAACGCGCCATCGTCACGGCAGGATTGGCAAATGAAGTGGACGCTGTAAACCAATAAGCCGAAGTAATATATGCGCCAACGGCGAAAGGCACTGCGGAACGCCGGCTCCTGGAACACCCCCAAATCACCGCCAGCAAACCAAAGCTGGCTACAAACTCACTGAATAATTGCCCCGCACCACTCCGGACATGCATTGATCTTTGCAACAACGCTTCGCCAAACATGAAATGGGCCACCCAAACGCCCGCAACCGCGCCAGCGCACTGGCTCAGCATGTACGCCGGTACGAGTCGCCAAGGCAAGCCGCCCTGTGTGGCGTCCGCAAGGGTTACAACGGGATTGAAATGAGCGCCTGATATAGGACCAAACGCGAGAATCAGCGCAACCAGAGCCGCACCGGTGGCAAGTGTATTTTCCAGCAGCGCCAAGGACACGTTGCCGGCGGATAACCTTTCCGCCATAATGCCTGAACCGACAATCGCAGCAAGCAGCAAGGCAGTGCCGAGTCCCTCGGCAATCACCCGTTTGGCCGCGCTAGTTTCTTGCGCCAATCCTTTTTCTCCTGTTTGCGGATTGAACCCCGGGCAGCAATTCTTGCCGGAGCGGTTTGATCTCGCTGATGGTGCATGCTCCTTGCTTGATTGCTTGCTTCAGCTTCTTCGTGTCAGTGCTGAACACCTTGCCGGTGAGCGCTATTCTGAGATAAGCAATCAGTTCCTTGTACTCAAGCTTGCTGTCTTCTGCCAGGCGGTAGTAGACGCGATACCCTTCTCTCCGATCCACCACCAGACCCGAACGTTTCAGATACGTAAGGTGCCGGGAAACATTCGACTGGGAACTGCCTACGACATATTGGATGTCGCAGCCGCAAAGTTCACCGCGCAAAAGCAAATTGATGATGCGCAGACGATTGATGTCGGCCAGGCCCTTGAAATAGTCTTCAACGTGTTTCATCCAGCGACGTCACCTTTGTCAGCCATTTTACGGGACCGCGGTCTTGGTGTATCCTTCTCGCGTCTTAAAGTTTATGCATATAAACGCATAAAGTCATTAATAAAACAACAGAGGCCCTATGCGCGGACGGTATAACGTATTGTTTCTTTGCACCGGCAACTCGGCTCGATCCATCATGGCGGAAGCAATTCTCAATCTTAAGGGGCGGCCCGGCTTTATCGCTTACAGTGCCGGCAGCAATCCCAAAGGGTCGGTGCATCCGGCGGCATTGCGGCAGCTGGAAAAGGCCCATTTGCCCACGGACGGGTACCGCAGCAAGAGCTGGGAAGAGTTTTCTGCGCCGGACGCGCCGCATCTCGATTTTGTATTCACCGTCTGTGATAACGCCGCTGCTGAGGTGTGTCCCATCTGGCCCGGACAACCTATGACGGCGCATTGGGGCATTCCTGACCCCGCTGCCGTGCATGGTACAGACGAAACGGTCGAACGTGCTTTCCACAACGCTTTCATGATGCTGGACCGCCGGATCAGCCTGTTTCTCTCTCTGCCTTTGACAACTCTGGATAAACTGGCCCTGCAAGGCAAGATTGACCAAATCGGCAAAGAGTAGCGGCAGAGCTTCCGCTTCACACCCCAAACAGATTGGCCTGAAGCTTCTGGTAGTTGTTCTCCTGGGCCCAGAGGTTAAGAGAAACGGTGGCCAGCTCATCGACTACGGGAATGGCATTGCCGTTCTTGGTCAGATCAATGGATTTGATGTAGGTGCGGCAGGTGTCACAGGCATCAATGCGCACGTAGTCGAATTCTTTGGCGATAAAGATGGGCAGCTTGTCCTTGTTCTCTTCGGCGCAATTGGGACACAAGACCCTGCGAAAGACCCATTCCGTTGCGCACAGCGAGCACACAAGAAAACGTTTGCCGCCATCACCTTCAGGCCGCAGCACGGCGAGTTGCGGCTTGGACCCACAAAAAGGACAGAGAGGCGGCGAGGATTCAGTGGAAGAATTGGTTCGTTCCGCCAGATATTCGGCGAAGGGTTGGAGCACGACGCTGGCCAAGAATGTGTATTCCGCGGGCATCTCCCGGCTCTCAACTTCATGCTGCCAGAATACGGCAAGCAATTCCAGTCGTTCTTCCGGAGAAACCTCTGCAAATGCCGCCGCGGCTTGTTTGAGTGATGGAGAGCCGGATTCATGGATCAAGTTGAGCAGTGCGGGAAAGTGCCGAACCAGCGCGGCCACATCATGCTCATCGGACGCGGCAACGGAATCGTAGATGGTTTTTTGAAAACCAGCGAGACGCTGATAGAACTTCAACAGCTCAGCAACGGCCGAATTTGTCTGTAACAGCTCGCCCGCCCGCGCAATGCGAAGGTCCCAGGAAGACTTCAATCATTCACCCCGGGTCAGAATTCGCTGCTGGAAATTCGGGAACGGTCTTCACTCTTTACTTTTTCATACCAGAGGCGATGGTGCGCCTTGGCCCAGCTTATCGGCACGTGTCCCCAAAGAATGCCCTGCAAGCCGCCGGAAACAAAAACAACGCCCATGTACACGTGGATGAGAAAAGCGCCAATCGTAAACAGCGCAGCCGTGCAATGAAGGAATATCACCACGGGCATGAGGCCGTGCGCCTTGAGCGAAACCAGTTCCGGGAACCACATCAGCACTCCGGTGACAATCAGCACGAGCGTGCTGTAATACATGATCCAGTAAAACTGTTTTTGCCCGTGATTAAAGTGTCCTGCCGGCGCAACCTGTTCGTCGCGGTTGGTTACGTAAGCTTTGAGGGTCTTGCTCCAGTCGAGGTCCTGGTCAGTAACCTTCATCTGGGAACTCCACATGGAGTGCATCCACATCTGAATGACGAAGAAGACCAGGCCAACCCAGGGATGCCAGAAACGCACGGTGGGGCCACCGCCGAGTACATAGGCAATCCAATACAAATAGGGTGTGAAGAGCGCCAGGCCGGTAAGCAACAGGTACACGTAGCTGACGGCAGAGAGCCAATGGCACATACGCTCTTTGAGGGTGTAACGAACGATCTCGCCTTTACGCAGGTCGGTGCCGTGACTGACAACAACATTATCGTCGCTCATTGCGCTTTACCTCTCCCCTCGTCGCCGTCGTGCAGCGATTTCGGGCCGTAGCGAACATGATGGCCAAACAGGGCCGCCACGCCAAGAACCATGCCTATTCCGCCCAGCCATTTCAACGGGCCTTTCCACATCTTAACGAAGAAAGGAATGGTCGGGTCCTTGGGCAAACCGCCGTATTGCTCCGGTTTATCTTTATCGTGCAGGACATAGATCACGTGCGTACCGCCGATTCCAGGCGGATCATAGACGCCGGCGTTCTTGTGTGCGGTTTCACGCTTGATCTGGGTGACGCGGGAATTGGCAAGGTCCAACATGTCTTCCTTGCTGCCAAAATGCAGGCAGCCTGTGGGACAAGACTTGATGCAAGCCGGTTCCAGCCCCGCGCCGACGCGGTCAGAACACAGCGTGCATTTGTAAACCTTCTTGGTTTCGGCGTTGAACTTGGGAATGTTGAAGGGACAGCCGGTCACGCAGTACTGGCAGCCAATGCAATTCGCCTGGTTGAAGTCCACGATGCCGTTGGTGTACTGCACGATGGCGCCATCCGCCGGACAGGCCATCAAACAACCCGGCTCCTCGCAGTGCATGCACTGGTCTTTGCGCATGAGCCACTGCATCTCGCCGTCCTTTTCCACCTCATTGAACTTGATCAGGTTCCAGAAATTCCACGCTGTATCCGGCATGGTCTGGTATGTGTCGTTGAAGGTGGTTTCGCGGAACTCATAGCCGTTCCACTCCAGGCAGGCAACCTCACAGGCCTTGCAGCCGATGCAAGTGGTGACATCCACCAGTTTGCAAACGTCATAGTCGCGGGTGGCGCCGGTGTGCTTCTTGCCATTCGGCTGATCGTATTCCCCGCCGCCCGGCGTGCCGCCGCGATGACCGGAGATCGCTTTGATTTCCAATTGTCCATTGCTCATTGCGTATCTCCTTTAGACCTTGTCGATCTTTACCAGAAAGCCCTTGAACTCCGGCGTGTAAGCATTCGGGTCAATCGCCGTAGGCGACAGCACATTGATGCCGTTGCGCTGGCCATCCGATCTCCCGTCCGGCAGTCCACTATAGGCCCAATGGATTGGTATGCCGACCGGGTAGACAGGCTTATTCGATCCCGCTAGTGTTAAAGGCTTGATGCGTTTGGTAACCATGGCCCTTGCGTAATAAACACCGTACTCCTTGCCATCCTTGGTACCGCTACGTGCGGTACTGACCTTGAGTCTGTCGCCGCCTTTTATATCCTTCTCGGCGGCGTGCTCTACGGATATCTCCACGAAAGGCTCGGGCACAAGCTGCATGTTCACGGGGTTGTTCTTGGTCCAGTAGTGATAGTGCTCCGTCAGCCGGTATGTGGTGCAGGGATGCGGGAAATCTTCTACCTTCCCGTACTTGTCCATGTCCGTTTTGTATCTCTTTACCACCGGGCTGCTGGACTGCTTGGGATGGAGCGGGTTGATCAGTGGGCTTTCCACCGGCTCATAGTGCTCGGGGAACGGACCGTCCGCCATCCCGGCGAGCGGAACGAACAACCGTCCGAGGCCTTCAGGATTCATAATGAACGGCCCCATGTGATCTTTCGGGTTCGAGTCAGCCTTGAAGTCGGGAACATCATTGCCCGCCCACTTGCCCGTTGCTTCATTGAACCAGACCTGCTTACGGCTGGGATCCCAGGGCTTGCCTTCAAGATTGCAGGAAGCGCGGTTATAGAGAACGCGACGATTCATCGGCCAGGACCAGCCCCATTGCGGGTGGATACCAAGTCCGGAAGGATCGTCTGGAATCCGGCGTTGCGTGTTCGAGCCGGCATCCGGCCAGGAGCCGCAATACAACCAGTTCCCGGAGGAAGTTGTGCCATCGTCTTTCAGCCAGGCAAAGCCGGGCAGTTGCTGTCCCGTCTTCCAATCGGTCGGCGTCTGTTTGTCATCGTGCAAATCGGCCAGCGCCTTGCCGTTGATCTCTTTGGCCACTTCGGTCAAAGATGGACTGGCGGGGTTGGTATAGCCCCAGGTGAGATCGCGGATCGCGTCAGGAAATTTGCCGCCCTCTTTCTGATACAGTTCGCGCACCTTCAGGAAGATGCTGGCCAGGATAGCCTGGTCAAGCTTCGCGTCACCGGGTGTAGGCAGAGCGGCCCACTTCCATTGCAGCCAGCGGGCGGAGTTGACGAAGGTGCCATCTTTCTCGGCAAATCCCGCGCCTGGCAGACGGTAGACTTCCGTATTGATCTGCTTCATCTCTTCCTTGGATGTGCCGGGAGACTGCCAGAAATCGCTGGTCTCTTCAGGATAGATGTCACAAACAACGAGCCAGTCCGCCTTCTTGAGGGCATCAATGTTCTTCTGAGAGTTCGGCCCAATAGCAACGCCATTCATGCCAAAGCAGATCAGACCCTTCAGTTTGCCCTGGTACATGGCGTCCCACTGCTCCACCCAGGAAAATTTGCGATCGATCTTGGGCAGGTAGTGGAAGGCCCAATCATTCTCTTTCTTGGCCGCGTCGCCATACATCGCCTTCAGCAAAGAGACGGCAAACTTGGGAGTATTGGACCAGTAGTTGAACGAGTCCCACTCTTTCGGCTTGGCGGCAATGGGAGTAATACGTTTTAGATAAGCGGCGAAATCCGCATCCGCCGGAGTGGGCATCTTGAGATAGCCAGGCAGGATGTCGAAAACGCCGGCCATGTCCGTGGCGCCCTGAATATTGGAGTGGCCGCGGAGCGCGTTCACGCCGCCGCCCGCGCGTCCCACGTTGCCGAGGAGTAACTGAGTCATGGCCGCGGTGCGGATAATCTGCGAGCCAAAGGTATGCTGCGTCCAGCCAACCGAATAAATGATAGTGCCGACCTTCTTCATGTCTCCATCTTTGCGAATGGAGGTGTACATGTCGTAGGCCTTGGTCAGCTTGTCCACGGGAATGCCAGTGATGCTGGAAACCATTTCCGGCGTGTAGCGCGAAAAGTGTTTCTTCATCAACTGGAACACGCAGCGTGGATGCTCCAAGGAGAGGTCATACGCGGTATTGGGCGGCAGCGACGCAGGCGCGGGAGCAGCCGCAGCCTTGGCTCCAGCCGGACCGGCAGTGTGTCCCTGGCCGGTGGCCGGGGCAACAGCAGGCGGAGTAAACTTCGCCGCGGTTTCCGGGGTGGCCGGGCCGTCCCCAGCGGCAATTGCCGCAGCGGCTGTACCGGTCACGTTTACGCCTTCTTCGTAATTCCAGGAAGAAGCGTCATACTTGGAACCCGCCGCGTCAAAGCCGGAGAAGTATCCGTCTTCCGGCAGCTTGAATCCCTTCTTTACGATCAACGCCGCGTTGGTGTAGTTGATGATGTACTCTTTGGCGTAGCGGTTGTTCTGGACCGCGTAGTTGATCAGACCGCCAAGAAACGCAATGTCTGAACCGGCGCGAATCTGGCAGAAATGGTCTGCCTGCGAAGCCGTGCGCTGGTAGCGGGGATCAACAACAATAATCTTGGCATTGCGGGGGCCACGCTTGGCTTCCACAACCCACTTGAAACCGCAAGGATGGTTTTCCGCCGGGTTCCCGCCCATGATCAGCATCACGTCGGTATTCTTGATATCTACCCAGCCATTGGTCATTGCGCCGCGGCCGAACGTTGGTCCCAAACTTGAGACCGTAGGGCCGTGTCAAACACGGGCCTGGTTTTCCAGGTAGCAGACCCCCATGCTGCGCATAGTCTTTACGACCAGATAGTTGAATTCGTTGGTGTCCGTGCAACCACCGTTGAAGGCAATACCTTCACACCGATTGACCGTCTTGCCATTGGCATCAGTGTCGACGAAGGTTTCGTCGCGGGTCTTCTTGATGTGGCGAGCGATTTCATTGATCGCATCGGCCCACTCGATCTCCTTCCATTCCGTTGCGCCAGGACGGCGCACCAACGGCTTCTTGAGCCTGCGGTCATTCAGGATTTCCTGATAGAGCGATGCCCCCTTGGGGCAGAGCGTGCCGCGGTTGATGGGGTGATCAGGATCGCCTTCCACGTGGACCACTTGCGCCGTCACGTTCTTGGCCTTGTCCCCAAGCGTATGGATAATCACGCCGCAGCTTACGGAACAATAAGGACATGTGGAACGGGTCTCAGTAGTGCGCGCGATCTTTAATTCTTTCGCTTGCGCGAGAACCGGGCGGGCATCAAATCCTAGAAGGAGCGCGGCTGTTCCGCCGGCTCCTACCTTGAAGAAATCACGTCTCGATAAGCCCATAGAGAAAGCCTCCTGGCAGGCAAATCACGACCGCACTCAAATTTTTAAATCCCCCAACAAAACCAGACAACCCGAAGTTTCAGACACACTGCGTGCCAATATCAAAATTCGACAACATGCTAGAGCCGGATAGGCGAAATGTCCATTAGTTTTTTTGATGGCGCTGTAGAGTCCGGCGTTTCCCTATCACAAGGCGGTATGGCAGTGGCCACTCCCTTTCTGGCATTCTTCCTGATATCCTGTTCGGTTTCACCCCTGAGGACATCGACCTATGCTCAGCATGCAAGGCAAAACGGCGGTTATCTTTGGAATGGCTAATAAACGCAGCATCGCCTGGGCCATCGCCCAGCGTTTGAGCGATGCTGGCGCTAAACTGGCCATTACTTACCAGAACGAGCGGCTAAAATCTGAAGCCCACGATCTGGTCACTTCCCTACCCGGAGCGGAGCCCTTCCAGTGTGATGTCTCCAGCGATGCCGAAATTGAGCAGCTCTTTGCCCAGATTCAGCAGCGCTTCGGCCACCTGGATGCCCTGGTGCACTCTGTAGCATTTGCCCCGGCTGAGGACATGAAAGGTGAATTCCTCAATACCACCCGCGAAGGGTTCCGCATCGCCCAAGACGTGAGCGTTTACTCTCTCATCGCTGTAGCGCGCGGCGCCGCCCCGCTGATGACCAACGGTGGCAGCGTGATTACCCTTTCCTACTTTGGCGCAGAAAAAGTTGTGCCCGGCTACAACGTCATGGGAGTCGCCAAAGCTGCGTTGGAAGCTACGGTTCGTTATCTGGCCAACAGCCTGGGCCCGAAAAATATTCGTGTGAACGCCATTTCCGCCGGTCCCATTAAGACGCTGGCGTCAAGGGGCGTAGGCGATTTCGGCACGATGCTCAAGAACCACGCCGAACACGCGCCGCTGAAACGCAATGTCGATCCGAAAGAAGTCGGCGATACCGCCCTGTTCCTGGCTTCCGATCTAAGCTCCGGAATCACTGGGGAAACCATCTACGTGGACTGCGGCTACAACATCATGGGGTTCTGAGGTTTCTTCCCGAGCATTTGCGAGCGACCTCTATCATTTTCTTGCTTGTTCTTGTTTGCAGGGTCGGACTATGTCACGAACCAAAATCTTCGCCACTTACGTTGTCTTTGATCTGCTGATCGTGCTCGGCGTGCTGTTTTGCGTCTTTCAGCGAATGCCGGTGAGCAAGTACTTGCTTCCGGCGGTTGTGCTGTTTGTGCTGAACGGAGTGTGGCTGGTGGTGATGACTGTGAGGGGTATGCCGTCAGGACAGTGAACAGATCGGGAGATACAGTGAACAGATCGGGAGATCTGGTGATCGGGGGATCGGGAGATCTGAAAACCAAACTGCGCTAACCAATTACTATCGATTTTCTCAGCCTCCGAAAAGACGGCAAGATCCTGAATGTCAATCGCAAACGATCCGATCACCCGATCGCCCGAGCCCCCGAGCCCCCGATCTCAACCCGCCTCTCATCCCCACCTAAATGTTCAATCGCAATCTCCACATCTCTCTCTTTCACAAAGCGTTCGAACTTCTCTCCCCACTCAATGAGCAAAATACTCTGCGGGGTCATCAGATCGTCGAGAGCCAAGGTGTCCAATTCTCGCTGAGTGTCGACGCGATAAAGATCGATGTGAAACAACGTGACCTGCGGGCCACGGTATTCGTGGATCAACGTAAACGTCGGGCTGGTCACGTCTTCAGCTTCTGCCGCCTGAAATCCCTCAGCAATCCCTTTGACCAGCGTGGTCTTCCCTGCTCCCAGGTCGCCGCGCAACAGCACCACGGAACCGGGCTTGATCTCGGTTGAAAGCTTGCGTCCTAGATCGGTGGTTTCTTCGGCGGAGTGAGTGGTAAACGTCTTCATCGCTTATCGTTGCAGGTAGGCAAACTTGCTGTGAGATTCTTCTTCGCAAAGAGCAAACGCTTCGCCCAGGCAGTGAATGATGTCGGTGGCAATCATGGAGTTTTCGCCATACAGGTCGCGGGCAATGTCGCCCGCAAGGCCGTGCAGGTACACAGCCTTGCCTACAGCCAGACAATTCAGCAAAACAAATGCCTGACGCGATTTCTCCTCAATTTTGAACCGGATCTCATTGCCATAGGCGCTGTCCTGGGTCTTGCGATGCTTTTCAGCTAATTCGCGAATCTTAGCGGCATCCGGATCTTGTTTTGACAGCAGTCGCGCAAAGGTTTGTTGCTCAAGATTGCCGACAACACTTGTAGGCTCACCCCACTCGGGAGTTGAAGAAGCATGCCAGACTTCGCTGGGCCATTGGGAAAGCATCCCGGCAATGATGCCGGACAAAACATCTCCGGAGCCCCCCTTGGCCATCCCGGGATTTCCAGTTGTGTTGATCCACGTGTAGCCCTCAGGGCTGGCGACCACCGTTCGATCCCCCTTCAACACCACGCAGGAATTTGTTTCAGCGGCAATCTTCAAAGCTGTCGCAATCCGGTTTTCTTGAACATGTAAGGTCGGTATCCCCGCCAACCTGGACATTTCACCCGGATGAGGCGTAAGAACACGAAGCGCCAGCGGGTTCACGTCTTTGTCAGGCTGAATCTCCTCTTTTTGGTTTTCAAAAGCATTCAGACCGTCGGCGTCGATCACCACCCATTGCGAACAGATGCTCACCAGATCACGTACAAACTCCGCGGTCTCTTTGTTCCGCGAGATGCCAGGCCCAACCACCACAACGGACTTCCCTGCCAGCCATCGCTCGCGGTTAGCCAGGGCGAGCAAGGAAACGGTCCCCTCAGAGGTCTCCTCCAGCGGCTCAGTCATAAGCTCAGGCGCATACGCCGCGACTAAGGGTTGCACTGATTTAGGACACGCAACCGTAACCAATCCAGCGCCCGCACGCAAAGCCGCAAGACCAGCCATCGCGGCAGCTCCGGATTTGCCGACCGAGCCACCCACAATCAGGACATGTCCAAAATCGCCTTTGTTGGCGTCATGCCTCCTAGAGACTGAGAATGCCTGAACATCCGCGCTGGTTAGAATATGTTCGCGCAGGCTGCTCTTTTTCGCGACAACTCCTGGAGGAGAGCCAATAGCAACAACTGCAATCGGGCCGTCTGTGAGATTGCCAAACACAAGAGCTGGCTTGGGAGCTGTGAAGGAGACGATACCATCAGCATGGACAAATACCGCGCTGGACTCCGGCGGTTCATTGTTGTCAGCGTCCACGCCAGAGGGCAAGTCCACAGCCAGCACCCAACCGGACGCCTTGTTCATAAGAGTAATCGACTTTTGAGCAATTCCCTTGAGCGGAGGCTTGAACCCCGTGCCGAGAATCGCATCGACGATCAAGTCTGCTTTGAGCGCCTGCTCGATCTCAGGCTTCTTGAAGTCGGATTCCCCTGAAATCCAAAGCAGCTTCTGGGCGAGCTTCTTGAACATCTCTGCCGCGTCGCCGCGCAGATCGTCGGCGCCCTTAGCCAGCACTAATACAGAAACTTGCTTACCTGCTTCCCGCAACTTGCGTGCGGCCACAAAACCGTCGCCGCCGTTGTTGCCTTTGCCGCAGACCACACAAACAGTCTTGAAGTCAAAGTGCTTCTGGGCGAACTCTGCCACCGCTGCGCCGGCGTTTTCCATCAAGGTAAGAGACGGCACACCATGTTTTTCTGTGGTGGCAAGGTCAATGGCGCGCATCTCTTCCGCGGTAACGATTTTCATGAGTGAGACGGCGCGGCCTGTGCCGCCAGGGCCTCAAGTTTGCCAAGTTGCGCCGGTTCCCCCATAACGATCAGGTAATCCCCGGCGCCAATGGAATCTTGGGCCAGGGGATTGAACCGCGTCTGGCCGTCAGAGCGCCGGATGGCCAGAATCATGACGCCGAAATCGCGATGGATACCGGACGTGCCCACCGTGGCTTGCGCAAGCGGCGACTGCTGTCCAATCTTGATTTCTTCAATCAGCATCTCCACAGCCGCGTAGCGGTCGGTGGCGATGTCAAGAAAATCAAGCACGTTGGGGCGGAGAAAGCTCTGTGCGATCCGGTGCCCGGCGGCGGCGTAAGGCGAAATGACCACATCAGCCCCGGCGGTCTTTAAGTGCCTTTCCGCGCGCTCTTCAGTAGCGCGGGCAATGATCTTCAGCTTCGGGTTCAGGGTCTTGGCAGTCAGCACTATATAAATATTGGTGGCGTCCGTGGTGGTGGCAGCCACCAGGCCAAGGGCGTTCACAATACCGGCGTCGCGCAGCGTTTTCTCGCTGGCCGCATCACCGACAACCACCAGCCATTTCGGATCAAGCTCCGCCACGTGCTGCTGGTCGGTATCCACAATCACAAAAGGACAAGGCTTTCTCTCCAGTTCACGGGCCACACTATTGCCCACACGGCCCGCGCCGCAGATGATGTAGTGGTCTTTCAATTTGGAGATTTCGCGTTCCATCCGGCGTTTCCCAAAGACTTTAACCAGTTCGAATTCTAGCAAAGCCTGGGTCAGCGACCCGATCATCAAAAAAACCAGCGCAACCCCGGCAATGATCAGCGCCGTATTAAAGACCCTGCCTGCATGGGAAAGCGGATGCACCTCCTGGTAGCCGATCGTACTCAGGGTAATCACCACCATGTAGAAGCTGTCAAACCAGCCCCAATGTTCCATGTAGTGAAACCCTGCTGTCCCACCGGCCGTGAGCAACAGCAGGGCAACGGTCACAATTTTCAGCAGGCGAAAGCGATGGAGGTTCAGACGCAGGTCCCCTTCGCGTTCATTCTAGACCAGTGAGGTTTCCTCGCGGCTCGAAATGTCAGAGCGCGCGCTGCACGCGGCTGTGGCTACGGCCATAACCAAAATAAATGAGCATGCCGATGGCCAGCCACACGATTAAGCGGATCCACGTAGCGAGCGGAAGGTTCGCCATCAGATAGCCGGAGATAAGAATTCCGAGTATTGGAACCAACGGCACCATGGGGGTTCTAAATGGACGTTGCAAATTGGGATCGCGACGGCGGACGATCCATACACCCGCACAAACAATCACAAAAGCCAACAGCGTGCCTATATTGACCATATCGCCAAGCAAGTTAATGGGCAGCGATGCAGCCAGCAATGCTACGCAGGTTCCCACAGTGAGAGTAGAAATCCACGGCGTGCGAAACTTGGGATGCACAGTGCTGAACATTTTTGGCAGGAGCCCATCGCGGGACATGGAAAAAAAGACGCGTGACTGTCCCAGCAGCATAACCACAATGGTGCTGCTCAGTCCCATCAGAGCGCCAATTTTCACCATCAGGCTTCCCCATCCAACCCCGGTCTTGTCGATACCCACGGCAAGCGCGTCGCGCACGTTGAGGAATTTGTAATTGACCAGGCCGCAAAGAACTCCAACAACGAGAATGTAGAGTATGGTACAGATGATCAGAGAACCCAATATCCCAATAGGCATGTCGCGCGAAGGATTTTTGGCTTCCTGCGCCGCGGTGGAAACAGCATCAAAGCCAATATAGGCGAAGAAAATAACCGCTGCGCCACGGCTCACGCCGGACCATCCATACTGGCCGCTTACGCCGGTATTGGGGGGCATAAACGGATGCCAGTTGATCGCCATCAAATCAGGATGCTTGAGCAGGTAGTAGCCACCCACCGCCACAAAGACGATCAAAACGCAGACTTTGATGTAAACAATAGCCGTATTAAAGTTGGCCGACTCTTTGATGCCGACCACTAGAATTAGCGTCGCAATCATAATGGCAAGAAAACCAAACAGGTTGAAAGCACCAAATTGATGTTGCAATCCGGCAGGATTAATCTCGCCAGACTGAATCTTAGGCATGAGGAGTCCAACCGGCTCCCAGTGATTCTTATAGAAGATAAATTCGTCCCACCGCGTGCCAGCGAGTGATGCCGGAAGTTTGATTCCGAAATCGCCCAGCAGACTGAGCAGATAGCCGCTCCATCCGGAAGCCACGGTTGCAGCACCGAATGCATATTCCAGCACCAGGTCCCAACCGATGATCCAGGCAAAGATTTCTCCCAAAGAAGCATAGCCATAGGTGTAAGCAGAGCCGGCGACCGGAATCGCAGAAGCAAATTCCGCATAGCACAGCCCGGCAAAAACGCATCCTGTGGCGGCAAGAACAAACGAAAGAATAATGGCTGGACCCGCGTATTGCGCCGTGGCTGTTCCAGCAAGCACAAAGATCCCGGTGCCGATGATCGCTCCGATGCCGAGTGCGATCAGATTGTTAACGCCAAGGACCCGCTTGAGACTGTGCTCCCCGGTTTCCTGCGATTCAGACAGTATGATGTTGAGCGGCTTGGTCGCCAGTAAATTGGCCATTGAGAGCGGTCCTTCCTACGAAAGTAAAATAATTGCTTTGATTCTGAGGCCGCAATTGTAAAACAAAAACCCTCCGCCGGAGCGGAGGGTTTCATAACGTTAACCGTTTCGTTGCACACCTCTCCGCAGCAACGCAGCCTTTCTAACTATTGTTTGCGAGACGGCTCTGCCTTCTACCGTATGAAAAATAGAAAACCAAGCCGATAACAAGCCAAACGGCAAGCCGCAGCCAATTGGTCCAGCCCAGGCCATAAATCATCGCGCCACACACGACGATGCCCAGTATCGATACTACCGGCAGCGCCACGACCTTGAACTCTCGCTTCAGATCGGGCCGACGAACGCGCAGGATCCATACGCCCGCACACACCAGGATGAAAGCGAACAGCGTACCAATACTGGTCATCTCACCAACAATGTCTTCTGGAATGAACGCCGCGAAAAGGGCCGTGAAAACAAAGAACAGCATATTGGACTTCCACGGCGTTTTAAACTTGGGGTGAGGTTCTGAGAAAATCTTTGGGACCAGACCATCTTGACTCATCGAAAAGAACACCCGCGACTGCCCGTATAGCATGACGAGTATGACCGATGAGAACCCGGCCAAAATTGCGACGGTCACAAACTTCGCCATCCAGGCGTAGCCGGTCATGTACTTTGAGATTGCGAAGGCTACCGAAGCTTCTTTGCCTGCGGTGCGGAAGTCCTGGACCGTGGCCACGCCGCTCAAAACATGCGAGAACGCGACGTACAGGATGGTGCAAATGACAAGCGACCCGAGGATGCCGATAGGCATGTCGCGCTTGGGGTTCTTGGCTTCCTGCGCCGCGGTCGAGACCGCGTCAAATCCAATGAATGCAAAGAATACAACACCCGCTGCGCCCAAAATCCCCATAATACCGCCGTAGGCGTGGGTGACCCCTTGGGAGGTGGTATAGGTAGTGGCGGCGGGGATATACGGCGTGTGGTTCGCTCCATTCATGAACCCCCAGCCGATCACGATGACCATGATGACGATGGAGACTTTAGTGACAACAATAAGACTGTTGACGAACGCAGACTGCTGTGTACCGCGGATAAGCAGAGCCGACAGTAGCAGGAGAACAAAGACGGCAGGGATATTGATGATTCCGTGAACACCGGCGTTCACCCCCATACCCACTTCCATAGGCGAATGGCACCATTGGTACGGAATATGCAGGCCCACGTACTCCAGGACTTTATTGAAGTACTCGCTCCATGCGATGGCTACGGTGGCGGCCCCAACGGCGTACTCGAGTACAAGGTCCCAACCAATGATCCAGGCGATAAGCTCGCCCATGGTCGTGTAAGAGTAAGTGTATGCGCTGCCTGCGATGGGGATCATCGAGGCAAACTCGGCGTAGCATAGCCCGGCGAACGCGCAACCGACGCCCGCAACAAGGAATGCGAGTGTTACCGACGGGCCGGCCCGTTCGGCGATCGCTGCGGCTGTCCGTACGAACAGTCCTGCGCCAATAATAGCTCCGATACCAAGTGCGACCAGAGACCAGGGACCCAGCGTCCGTTTGAGAGGCGCTTCGCCGCTCTCTGCTGTGAGACCATCAATTGATTTCGTCCGAAACAAAGATCCAGCCACTATGTCCCTCTCAGTTCTTGATTTAGTTTCGTCCTACAATCCGATACCCGACTAAGTATGCAAGCTGGGCAAGAGCCCGCCGATTATACACGGCAATCAACTATCACGGTGGGCCTATCCGCCAACAGATTCGCTACTCAACTTCTGTCGTTTATGCTCAGACCTGCGTCAGTGGGGTGTTCCGGCGTGACCAAACGAAGTACACGGGAATCCCCAGCAACACAATCACCAGGCCCGGCCATGTGTATTCTGGTTTATAGCGCAACAATACGACATCAATAAACAAAGCCATCACAATATAAATGGCGGGCAGCACCGGATAACCAAAGGCGCGGTACGGCCTATCTGCCTGTGGCTGCGTGCGGCGCAGCACAAACAAGCCGCCAATCGTCAGGACATAGAAAATCAAGACCGCAAAGATCACGTAATTAAGCAGGTCATTATAAGTTCCGGAGAGGCAAAGGACACAAGTCCATATGCCCTGCACGATCAATGCGTTTTTCGGCGTCAGATACTTGGGGTGTACCTTGCCGGTGGACTTAAAGAACAGGCCGTCTTTGGCCATGGCGTAATAGACGCGCGCACCCGCCAGGATCAGGCCGTTGCAGCAGCCAAACGTTGAGATCAGAATGGCAATGGCCATCAAGCCCGCGCCGCTGCTGCCGAACATCTGTTGCAGCGCCGCCGTGCCCACGCGATCCGAAGTCGCATATTTGATTCCGCGGCCAACAACATCCGCGGCGTTAGGATCGCCGTCAAACGGCAGATGGCCCAGATAAATAAAGTTCGCCGCAACGTACAGCAGGATCACCACGCCTGTGCCCAGAGCCAATGAGATCGGCAGATTGCGCTTGGGGTCCTTTACTTCGCCGGCGGTAAAGGTGACGTTGTTCCACGCGTCGGCGGAAAACAGCGAACCAACTTGCGCGACTGCCAGGATCGTCAAGACTCCAACCAGCGGTCCGGCCACCGTACCACTGGCGGAATGGGGCAGGTCGAGCCGCCAGAAGTTGCTGAAGTTCTCATGAATCGCCTGGCTGTTCCTGGCAATAAAGATTCCCGCTACCACCAGCGCGGCAAGCGCCGAAACCTTGGCGACGGTAAAGATGTTTTGCACTGTCGAGCCCAGTTTGAGACCAAAGATGTTGAGCACGGTCAGAAAGATGATGATGACAATTCCGCACAGGTTCTGCGTGTTCAAGCCCACGTCCATACCACCAAGGGTGATTTGGTTGTTGACATGCCACTGCGGAATTTTTGTGATGTGCCAGATCCAGGTAGTCGCAGAGATCCCCGGGAAGAAATGTCCCATGAACTTGCCAAAGGCAACGCCCACGGCAGCCACCGTGCCGGTCTGGATTACCAGAAAGAGCGTCCAACCATAGAGAAAGCCCCAGAGCGGGCCGAGCGATTCGCGCAGATAGACGTACTGTCCACCGGCTTTGGGCATCATGGCCGCCAGTTCGCCATAAGAGAGCGCACCCACAATGGTCATAAAGCCGGTGACCAACCATGCGCCGATCAGTAGCGCGGGAGAGTTGACCTCACGGGCAATCTCGGCTGACACAATAAAGATACCGGAGCCGATCATGGAGCCCATCACCAGCGTGGTGGCGCTGGTCAGGCCCAGTCCTTTGACCAGTTCAGGGGCGCCGCTCTGAGGCGGCGCGGTACGGAGTTCTGCTGGAGTAGCCATAAGTGTTCTGTATGTTTTACTCCAAAACGCGCAGAAATGCCTCAATTGCTTTTGCCGGGGACTCTAGAAGGTCAGAGATCACGGCCACGGAATCCGCCCCGGCCTCCCTGACCTGACGGCAGTTATCGCGGGTAATGCCGCCAATGGCCACCAAAGGCTTGCGGGTGGCTTCCCGGGCGCGACGCACGCCTTCTAGCCCAATGACCGGATCAGGATTGGCTTTGGACGCCGTCGCAAAAACCGGCCCTACGGCCACGTAGTCAACCGGCATCGAATCGGCCTCACGCACTTGTTCCAGATTGTGGGTGGAAAAGCCGATCAGGAGAGTACTGTCTCCCGCCGAGGTAAATATCTTGCGGGTAGCGACGGGAGAGAGATCATCTTGGCCCAAATGGACTCCGTCGGCATTACAGGCCAGACAAAAATCCAGACGGTCATTGACGATGAATATGGCCCGCTCCTGGGTGATGCGCCGCAACTCCTGAGCGCAGTTGAGTGTACGTCGCGGGTTGTTTGATTTATCACGATATTGAATCAATGTCGCACCTGCCTGGAGTAACTCTTCAGCAAGGCGGGTGATTGCGGACATTGGGTCCGGCTTTACAGCGAAGCATGAGAAGTCGATGATGGGATAGAGCGGTGGAAGCTTCAAACCAGAATGCCCTCAACCAGCAGATTTACTTGGTGCAAGCAGGGCTTTCAGAGGGAGTATCCACGCTCTTGCCCAATGCCTCTGCAAGTGGCTTATGGTCCCGCGCGTTCGTCGTAAGGATGACAGAGCCGACCGGGCAGAAAAACGCAAAAACTGCATCACCGAGTGCCTTGCATTTCTCATGTGTCAGCGGCTGCTTCGGAATCCTATACAGATCCTTCAGGACCTGTGCCCGTTTTTGATCTTCTGCGCGGCCAGAATTGGGCACGGCTGCATGAAGCTTCTTGAGTGCATCTGGATTGGCCTTAAGTTTCTGAGCCAGGACGCACTCTCCTACGGGCTCACACTTAGTGGGCGTCAGTTCGATAAACCCACGCTTATTAACATAGGGGGCTGCTTCGATATAGCATTCGAGTTCATCGACAATCTCAGATGTGATTTCCCTCCTCTCTTCCCAAGCCAAGTCAATTTGCGCCCGAATAGATAATCTTAATCTGTCGCTCATGACATAATCCAAATTGGCATCAGGGCCATATTTACTACCCAAATTCGCTGGCGTAACAGCTATCAGTTGGGCAGCAAAGAGCTGCATTCCTTCAATTGCTGTTGCGGTTAGGTAGCGTTGAGGACCTCGAGCTATGGCATGCAATGCTGTCAATACCGCCGCGAAAGATTTGGACAGCACACATTTATTGTGAAGCCACCGGAAGTAGCGCAATGGGCCAGCCTTGAATTCTTTGATTGCATAAACGGGCAAAAGTGTAGTCTCGTAGCGGGTCAATGCCGACCTAGCAGCGTCCGCTTTCGGCCCAGACTTCAGCAATGCATCCGTGAGGACGGTTGTATCGACAAACGCGTTACTCATGTTGGAGGTCGAGATTCTGCAACACTTCGGGATAAATCCTCAACCCAGATTTCTTGAACTCTCTCAGGAGCCGCAACCCTGAGTCGTAACTCAGAAATAGTTGAGACTTTAGCTCTCGCAATGACCGTGCGATCAACCCGATTTGCTTTTTGGAGATTGGCTCACCATGCTGATTGACCAGCGAGATAGAAAGAGCATTGATGATCGCGGCAAAGCCTTCACCGACTGAGCGACATGCGAACAATTCAGCCAGAAGTGGTTGAGCCGACTGCACATAGTCATCCGCCGCTACGACGTCCTCATCAGCTTCTTTGAATGCTGACTCAAATGCTTTAATAGCCTCAGCCAGCAAGCGCTGTGCAGCTATCACTTTGGGGTCTGCAACTTCATCTACTGGATAAAGCTCCTCCCACAGAATCTTTCGTCCAACACTCTCAGGCTGCTTCCGTGTCCAAGTACTCGCTCCCGACTCAATATTTGTTGGGGGCTCCGGCGGTACAACTCGATAGCTGTCTTGGAGTCGGTCGCGATCAATAGGTATGACGGGTGTAGCACTCACAAAGCCTCCAGAAATTCGGCGCTATCTCGCCTAATCGCGTGGATTGCCTGCTTCAGCCATTCACGAAGACTCAACTGGGCAACATCTACAATAGCGAGAGTATAGTAATCCACATCATAAACCAGGGAATATGTCTCTCGCTTGACCGGCTCTAGTATGTCCTCTGCACCATGAGGAGGCTCAAATTCCACATGCAGGGTCTCGGTTCCGATCCGAACATGCGCTCCTAGCGTCTCGGATTGAAACCGAGCGGAATAGGTAAGATCAGAAGCAGCCTCCCCCGTCCCAAACACCCTTTGGCCTGGCATTCTGAGCAACTTAGCGCGCTTGAATAGCTCCACAGCCTCTGGGTGAGATTTGGTTTGGTTCTTAAAAATCGCCCTAAACCCTAGTCTCGTGTAGGCACCGATTTCAAGTTGTTCGTGAAGAAGCCCGAAAAACCATTCCGCATTCTCAGAAAACTGTTGTAACGAGGGATCTGGCTTTGACGAGAGGACAAACGCCTGTTTCAATTCAAACGTGAACGAGTCGGAAGCAACTCGACAAACAGTTTTTGCTGGACTGGCCTCTTGCAGCTTGGATTGCGGCCATTTGAGCTTGAGTTCGCGGCAAATTACCCCAGTCTTGTCAAACAAAAGGTAGGCATCTTCATGACGGCTTTCGACCGCCGCTTGGGTTAGTTTAAAATCCGCGATTGTCATGGCTGTGTATGGGCTAAGTGCTGAAAACACAATATTGTACCCGCAAACCACCCGGTGGCACAGTCTTTTATCCTTCACTAGACTTGGAATCGTTGACCTCTCAGCAACACACGCCACGACTACACAGTCAACCCCCGCTTCCCCCTCCCGCTCTTCCTTCATTTTTGGACCAGAAACCTAGTGTCAAAGTTGCCGGCCTTGAAGTCTTCATCGCGCAGAATGCGGCGATGCAGCGGGATCGTCGTTTGTATTCCCTTATTAAGGGGAACATTTCCAACGCCCGCTGCATGCACATAATGACTTCCTCAGGAATCCGCATCTGTTTCACGGATCAGAGGCTTTGTGGCCACCGATTAGTTGTTTGATGGGTGAATTGTCCTCACATTTTGTCCAGGATGATTATGGGGCCGGTGGGATTGCACAAGATCGCTTTTCATTTTTTGTCCCTTCACACAGTCCGCCGATGGTTGAGTACCGGGACTGCGTTCCGCCCAATCTGCTTTGTCATCATCATCATCGTGTTTTACCGCAGCGACAAAAATGGCGTTCCTTCCATCAAAAAGGCTGGCAGTAAAGGCAATATGCCCATCTTCATTCAGTACTGGCTGGTCGACAAAGCCTAACCCTTCACCGTTCACAACATCCCCGGCCACAGCTACCTGGGTAATGTGCCCCTCGTGGAAGACGAACGCGCCAAAGTTGAAGGAGCTGGTTTCACCAAAGAAAGCTATGCTTCCGTCTGCGTTGATCGACGGCGCATTGGCAAAGAGGAAGACACCTCCATCCGGTGAAGGATCATTGGGCCCCACAATCCTAGTAAGAACGCCCTTCTTAAAGAGAAAAACACCACCAGAACCGAAGATCCCTCTCGCGGTGCCGGAAAGTGAGCTGGCAAACGCAACCTCGCCGCGATTGTTGATTACAGGACCAACCTTGGTAGAACCGAAGAAGATTTGGAAGGCGCCACCCCCAGGGGCAGCACTACCATCCGTGGCCAGGGTAGTGACTGTACCGTTAGAAAACAGGAAGAACCCAGTTGTTGGGAAGACTGGTGTCGCCATGAATGCCAGATCATTGTGATTGTTAAGAGCCAGATTGGAAATATTGTTCAAGGATGTGCCGTCCGGCAATTGCGTAGCTGCATTCAGGAGCAGTTGCGACGGTCCGCCCGATGTCAGGAACACCCCGCTTGTCTGGCTGGCAGGCGCAAACCCGTTGAAGGCGATATGGCCTTTATCATTGATGGCTGGAGCGGACCCGTTAGGATCAACCAGGCTACTGGATACGGAATCAGCCACTACTGTAAGCGAATTTTTTGAACTCAGCAGGACCGTTCCCGAAGCATCCGAGGATGAAACACCCGCGGCAACCTGGCCCCTCTGGTTCATTGCGGACCCAAATAAGAAATCGACTACACCATCAACACCGATCGCTTCACCAACATGCACTGCCAGGCGTTGTGTGCCTGGGCTGGCACCGCGAAATGGCGTAGCCGTATAGGCGCCGGCGCCGCCGGGAAAAGTAGAATCAGAGATCAGTACCCGATCATGCTCGCCAAGGGCCAACGCTGTTGGCAATACAAATGTGGGTTGTCTCGGAATGGTGTCGCCCTGGCCGATCACGCGGCTGAGTTGGCTGTCTGAGAACAAATAAAGAGCGTTGCCATGCTGGAAACGGTTGCCAAGAAAAAGCACTTGCCCGGAGGCATTGATTGCAGCGCCCACCTCGGTTCCCGATCTGAACGTTCCGCCATCCGGGGCGGTCTGGCCCGTGATTTCCAGCTCGTTGATCTGCCCGTTAGCAAAAAGAAATACTCCGTTGCTGTTATTGGTGTTTAAGGCTGAGAAGGCGATCTGCCCGGCGTTGTTTAAGGAAGTCGTAAAAGGCACATTGAAGAAGCTGCCGTCCGGCAAGGCCGCCAGCCTGGGAACCACGACCGAAAGCTGTCCATTCGAAAAAGAGAAAATACCGGAGTCAGCAAGAGAGTTGGAGATTGCGCCAAAGACCACTTGTCCTGAATCATTCAGTGCTGGTGCATCCGCGAAACCAAAGGTCCCGCCATCGGGCATGATGTCTCCGTTGGCCACGATCTTGGTAACGGTCCCGCCGGAGAGAAGAAATATGCCGTTTCCCCCGGTAGACAAGAACGCCTCAAAAGCAACCTGGTTGGACTGGTTAATCACGCCACCAGTCAAAAAAGAGAACGAACCGCCACCCGGGGCGGAATCACCTGGCCCTACAAGCCGGCTGAGCGTGCCATTCGAAAAAAGGAAGAGGGCCCCAGTAAAGGCATCTCCGACCAGCACATCGCCATTGGCCGTAAGCATTCCACCCCCAGGGGTTACGCTTTCACCATCCGTTGCCTGGGTCCCATCCGCGATCAACCGCGTAATAACTCCATTGGAAAACAAGTACAAGCCCGATGTTCCGGGGAACGCAACGTTGCCGCGGAACAAAACTTGTCCCTGGGCGCCAAGCGTCGGCGCATCCACCGAAAAGAATGTGCTTCCACCGGGTGCGGCATCCCCCACGGCGGCAATAGGGGTAATTTGGCTACCTGATTTCAGAAGAATCCCGCCGTCTCCGATCAGGACAGCCTGTCCCTGGTCGTTAAATGCAAACTCAAGAACGGAGCTCAATTGCGTAGGTACAGGCGCCGCATCACCTGCACGCACCACTGGTTTGAATTTGAATACGGGTTGATCCACGCCGGCCCAGGCAAAAGATGTCACAGCTAGTGCATAGGCGGCAATCATTGCGACTTTCTTGAACGTCATATAGTTATTGCCTCAACAAGTAATTTCAGAGTTGAAAATATGATTGTGTTTATCCTCTGTTCATGTGTTCATGGGCGAGGATAGTTAAATGAAAGATTCTTTTAGACACTTGATGGCAAGTGATATTTGGTGAGGAGGTCATATGGCGCTTATCTAAAGGTACTATAGGTTACCTTAGTAAGGAAGATAAGGGTTGCTCCCTTTAAGGCCCCGTTCGTACGCGTGAGTTATAAACTATAACCCTAGTAGATTACAAGTAAAGATTAGTCAATCTACAGATACCTGTTATCCTATAGATGGTATCTTATGGAAGAGATAGTTTAAGAGAGGTTATCTTTGTCAGGCTTGAACCAGATAGAACGGTTCCAGAGTTGCTGTGCTGGAAAAGACTCGCCGCCGGGGGCGGCGGTGCCACACGACTCTAGGAGTACCAAGCACTATGGACAACAAAAGTTTTGTGGCCCAGCCGCCCTCGGGCTGGGTTTAGACGCCATAAAACTTAAGGTACACCAATCGTAGGAACCGCTTTAGCTACTTTCCGGCGCAAAAATAGTCACTATTAGACAGTAAATATGCGGGTGCAAGTAGAGAGCTTGGTGTTACAACGTTGAGTTAGGAGTTGATTTCAAAGCTTTCGAATGGAGGGAGCG
>Ga0137407_10000085_pt1 | contig 71817 bp, 123 predicted proteins | sample CZOMad2_2_16fung_FD_108410 | JGI IMG/M metagenome (GOLD analysis project Ga0137407, IMG submission 108410) | Vadose zone soil fungal communities from Angelo Coast Range Reserve, California, USA - CZOMad2_2_16fungal (Illumina Assembly) | ecosystem: Environmental > Terrestrial > Soil > Vadose... | reverse complement strand
TGTGCCCGATGTGTCAAAGTTACAGCCGTCAAAGACTGTATCAGCAATTGCTTCTGCGCCAAAATCAGCAGCCAAACCGCCACAAGCCAACCTTGACCAAATCGCCGCACAATTCGAGGCAATCAAATCAGGCGGGCAGTTAGACAAGCTCACCGGTGAGCAGCGCAATCAATTCACCGCACCGCTCAAGGCTGCTGGATGGGAAGTTGGCAAGGACTACATTAAGCCACCTGTTCAAGCGCCGGGAGCATATCCGCTGTGGGAACGGCAGCTTGCCGGACTTAGTCCGTCATCGGGTCCGACACCAACACCGTCACGCTCTTTTCTCGGTCATGTCGGTCACGCAATCAGTTCCGCGTACGAAGCAACGCCAATTCCTAGTTTGCTTGACCTTGCAAAATCGGCGGCAATGGGCAAAGCGGGCGAAGTGGCGGACAAGACGGTCGACATGGTCAAGGGGCTAGGCGAAGCACAGTGGGACGAGTATCTGAAGGCGCAGGAACTGACCAAGCAGCGCGGTTATAAGGATGGTCGTGCGGCGTTGGCCGACCCTGAGATTGTCGGCCATTTTGTTGCTGCATTGACACCATTCGCGGGACCAATTGCTGCACGCGCTGGCGAGCAGCTTGGTGCAGGTGATGTGTCGGGCGCACTCGGTACGGCAGGAGCGGTTCTTATACCGACTGTGCTGCATGGGTTGAAGGGCGAGACAATATCAAAGGAGGTGCCAAGTGCCGAAACAATACGAGGAAATCAAGGAGTCGTACCGGAAGTCGGGCAAGTCCGACAAGGAAGCGAAGGAGCTGGCGGCGAGAACGTTTATCAAACGGGGCAAGGGGGGCAACCCGTCCAGCCGGGCGAAGTCGCTACAGGCGGACAGGTCGAAACGGGGCAAATAAAGATACCGCCAAACGAGACAGGTGCAGCGCGAGTTCAGATTAAGATGCCAGCGAGCGGTGAAGTTGTACCACCTGAAACAACCATTATCGGTCCCAGTGATGCGCCACTGCGTAAACTGCATCACGAGCAGTTTGGCGAAGTTAAGGTTCAGGGCAAGAACGGTGATGGCCGACTGGTGGTGACAGATGAAGCAGGCGATACCCATGTCATTCAGAATCCGCGCACTCAAGGCAATCAGCGTGCGGCGTTCGTGAAATCGCAGGAGCAACCAGCGGAACTTGTACCCGCAGAGACCCAGCCCACATCTGAAGCAACGCCAGAACTGTATCGTGCTGGCCCTATAGGAACTACTGATGTCCGTTTAGAGTTTACACGCGCTACGCCGATGAAAGAACAAATCGCATCGCTCTATCCGGAGTTTAACGAGGGACCGAGCGGTAAGCATATCTCAATCTCTCAGACGAAAAGTGAATTAACAGGTCGAAGCAATTTCAGAGTTACGTTTCAAGACGGAACGCGCAATGTGAAAGCGCCAGAGGATGCAATAAGCAGGCTTGGACTAGAGCAAGCAGCTCCGTTTGAAGGTATGAACTCGGAGGTTAAGCCGGTAAAGGAGCAACCCAATGTCAACCAACCGCAGCCAGTTCCCGAACTTCTACAAGGAAACGCAGCTACCCGCCCTGAAGCGCAAACCAGTAGGCAAGTCGCCGCGCCAAATCAAGCAGGAAAAGCCAAAGCCGAAACGGTAGAGGCGACAGAATTAACAGCACCGCCCGAGATCAATCCCGACGATTTCCTGAACTTCAAGAAGCTGAGCGTCTCAGATGCAGAAAAAGCTAATCTCCGCAGCTCCGTGTCGGATGCGGTCAGGGAAACTGGCGGCAATCCGAAGCAGCGAATTACCTTTGAGCAAATTAAGGAAGAGGCACGCAACCTCGACCCGCAAATCGTTAGCAATCTAAAGCGGCCAGCAGAGGGTGAGACGTTAAATCCCGCCGTGCGATATGCGGCACGTCAGAGGCTTAATGGTGTGAATAGTGAATCGGTGAAGCTACAGGAACAGGTGCGAGCTGAGTCCGCTAAGGCAAATCCTGATCTAACAAAGATTGATGAGCTAACCGCTAAGGCGAATCAAGCTGAAGCAGACGCTAAAGGACTGGTTGACGTGCTCTATCCTACGCGCTCGCAGGACGGGCGCAATCTTGTCTATCATCGGATGCTCGCTGATGCCTCTTGGGATGTAGATCACTGGGTGGGCAAAGCACGAAGCATTGCTGAACGCAAAGGTCAGAACATCTACAGTGATGAGTTTCAAGGAATGCAGCGGCAGATACAGGAGACACTAGCAAGGGGTAAGGCAGCAGATGAGCGATTTGCTGAGTTAAATGCACGCATTGCCGAGCTGGAAAAGGGTGCACCAGCAGAAGTGCCAAAACTAGAGCGGGTAGTAAAGGTTACGGTGGGCGGCTGGCAATCTCGCTTCACGGCCAAGCTTGACACGATGGAAGCTGAAGCACGCGCGCGAATGAAGGCCCGTAGTGAATCAGGCAAGATGGGGCCAGAAGCAGGTGCAGCGCCAATCATAGACGACTTAAACGATATGGTCATTATCGGGGCCACGAAGATTGCTCGTAAGGGTGCGAACTTGGCAACTTGGGCGCAGGAAATGAGTGCAGAGTTTGGCGATGGATTTAACAAGTTCAAGCGTGATGTGTTTCAGCGATCATTCAAAATGTATCGAGATGAGCGAGCAGCAGCCTTAGACGAAACGCGGGTACAACGATTGATGAGAGCGGGTAATACTGAAGCGGAAGCGCGAGTACTGATGCAGCAGGCAGCGGAGGCAGGCAAGGAACGTGGACAGGCACGACAAGAACTAGCGCGAGTATTCGCTCGTATTGATAAGCCAAGTCGGTTTCAGCAAGCTATAGATGTAGCTAATGCCCCACGTGCCCTGCTTGCATCGTTCGACCTATCCGCGCCATTACGGCAGGGCGCAATCCTTACCCTTCCGCCGACACAATGGAAGATTGCGAGTAAGGCTACAATGGACATGCTCCGTAGTCTCTCGCCAAAACAATACGAAGCCTTTTCCAACGCTCTGCATGCTGATGCTTTGGCGAAAACAGCGGAGAAAGCGGGGCTGCATTTGAGCACTCGCGCTGACAGCTCGTTCGCCTCTCTGATGCAGCGCGAAGAAGCGTTCATGAGCCGCATTGCCGAGAAGATTCCAGGAGTAGCGGCAAGCGAGCGGGCATATGTCAGCTATCTTGATAGCCTGCGAATGCAAACGTTCAAGAAGTTCGTCAAGGATCATCCCGGTGCCGCACCAAAGGATATGCAGGATGTCGCTAGGTTTATCAACTACGCAACAGGTCGAGGCGATCTGGGTAAGATGGGTAACGCGGTTGCGCCTGCGCTCAATGCGATCTTTTTTAGCCCGCGCTATCTTGCCTCGCGCATTCAACTAGCCAATCCTGCTACCTACATCAAGATGAGCCCAGCGGCAAGACGCGTAGCGATGTCGAACCTGATGCAGTTCACGGGCGTTGTTGCTGGTACGCTAGCCTTGGCGAAAGCGGGCGGGGCAGAGGTCGGACTAAACCCTGACGATGCGGATTTTCTCAAGATCAAGGTTGGCGATACTCGTTATGATGCGCTGGCAGGATTCCAACAGCTAATGCGGTTCGGCTGGGGTATGTCGAAAGGGTTTTATAACAATGCGCGTGGATTAAAGAATGCTCCAAATCGCGAGCCGTCCGATATGGCGTTGCGATTTCTTCGTAGTAAACTCAGCCCCCTAGCTGGCGGGGTCGCGGAACTAGCAACGGGTAAAACGTTTCAAGGCGAAAAGGTTGGCACGGAACTAACGTCACCGGGGAAAACTGCCTTTGAGCATCTTGCGCCGATAGTCGTACAGGATGCCTACGATGCTTGGAAGGACGCTGAACAGCATGGGCAATCAAAGACGGCAGCGGTGTTGAAAACAACACCGACTGTGTTTGGTGTAGGCGTACAGACGTACGAAAAGAACGCAGGAGCACAAGAGAAAGCACAGGCAACTGACTTTCGCGCCAAGGCTATTGAAGCGCTCCGTAAGAATCCTGACGACACAAGCAAGCTGGACGCAGCGGTAGATGCTGGCACCATGACTCCGCAACGGCGCAAGGCGATCATCGACGAGGCTGCACTTGAGCCGCAAATCAGCTACTTCAAGAAACTGCCGTTGGAGAAGGCGCTGGAAGCCTATCACAATCTACCTGCCACACAGCGCACGGAGGAACTGCATCAAGTCGTGCTGGACAAGTGGGATGCGGCAACAGGAGAGCCAAAACGTACTAAGACTGGCATGGGCAAGCGGCGACTACCAACCATCGCACCTGTCATCCTCGACCGCCTGCGCCAGAAGTACGATGCGGAGTTGCAGCAGTAGCGAAAAGCGCGTACACTGCGCCTAAACACCTCGAATATAGACAGACAGGCAAGGAGGTGAGATGGAAAGAGTACAAGGATTTCAACAGACCATTGTAGTCGTCATCGCGAACGGTGACACCGCTAGTGCCGTCATTCCCTTTCGCGGATATGCACAGGCCGGGTTTCAGATTCCTTCGGCGTTCACTGGTGCATCAGTCAGCTTCAACGTCAGTGCCGACAACGTAACCTACACTCCGCTTCACGATAGCACCAACACCGTTATTTCACAGACCGTGACCGCAAGCAAGGGATATAGCTTTCCCCAGGGCTGCTTTCCTTGGGCGTATGTGAAGATTGTCAGCGCGTCGGCTGAGGGCGGGGCAAGATCAATACTTGTATCACTAAAATACTAAGGTGCCACTATGAACATCTGGCTATGGTTGCAATGGATTACCGGCACGTCCACAGGCGATACAACGCCTGGCGGAACGGCGAGTGCGCGATTACTTGAAGACGGCACGAGCGGACGGCTGCTCGAAGACGGTACTAGCGACCGATTATTGGAGGGGTAATGAGCGCGGTAGAAACAGCAGTGGATAGGATTGAACAGGCTGATCTGGACCTACTTCAGCCAGCAATGAAGGAGTGGCAAGCAGCAGGAGTGATATTGGAGCAAGCGCAGCAAGTCCTTCAGCAGGCCCAGACTAAGTTTGTCGCAACGCAGGGGGCCGTAGCGTACATCAGGAACCGCCTTGCACCGAAGTACGATCTCACGGCTAAGGACGGGATTGATATTGACGGGGTAATCAGTCGCGAGAAGCGATGCAAGTGCGAGGAGGATGAACATGCCGGACACCTTGATTAGTGGCTATGGCTCCCTGACCTCTCTCGCGGTCGGCGACCTGTTTGAAGTTGTTGATATAAGCGATACCTCGCTAGCTGCATCGGGAACCAATAAGAAAATTACCACAGCGAACATTGCTGCTGCAATCCTTGCCACGCCAACCGTCACGGGTCATCCAACGGTCGAAGGGGTTACAGCAACGGGAGCCACCGGTACGGGTAACTTTGTATTCAGTATCAACCCGACATTTACCGGCACGGCTAATCGCTTTGGCACGCCGACTACAAACGACGTGTTGGCTGATACGATGTTCTCCGCCTCGGCGACTACCCAGAAGGCTCTTGTCATCCAAGCTAAGGCGACACCCACCGCCGCGCCTTTCGTGGTTCAGCAATCAGACGGTACGCCGTGGTTCTCGGTAGCCAGTGACGGCAATGTCATCATAGATCAGCGCACGGCGGCAACCTTTGCGAATGCGCTGGACGTGAAGTACCAGGGCACGACCCAGGCAAGTATCGCGGGAGCGGGGGGTAGCGCCGGGGTATGGACAGCTCGTGTAGGATTCAACGGCGGGGGCGGATTCTTTACTACTGATGCAAGTGGTAATGTTGTCGGGCTCGGAACCATCACTGGTAAACACTTCCTTGGCAATGGTACTTCGCCGACCGTTGCAGGTGACGGAAGCTCTAACGGCTCCATCGCAGGTAAGGATTTCGCCTCCACTATCACCGTGGGGACTGGTAGCACAACTACGGTGACGGTAACATTCGGGACTGCATACGCGACCGCTCCAGCTTGTACTTGCGCTGCTCAAACAACCACCACGGCAATCAAGGTTGCCACAACGACCACAACAGCCGTCCTGACCACGACGATCTTCACGGCGGGGGAGAAACTGCAGTTAATCTGCGGAGGGTTTTGATGCAACTAATCAACAGCGAATATTCTTTGTCGGCGATAGTAATACTCAGCCTAATTTCAACACTTGGCCTGTTACCCTTGTTACTAATCTCAACACAGCGGCTTCTCCAAGTCCGCAATTTGCCGGGGATAACGTCGCAGCCTCGGCGACGACGGCGAGTTATTGGGCGGCGAATATCGCTACAATTCTTGCGGCTCAACTCGATAATCACGTCATCTGTCTTTACAACATCGGCGTCAACGACTTCGGTATTGCAACGCATGCCCAGTGGGTCGCTGATGTTGAAACAGCTATTGATGCGATTCACACCCATTGGCCCGCTGTGCTGGTTTACATTACCAAGCCTTGGAAACGCGGCTTCGATTCAACCGCCGATACCTACGCGGGATGGGTTGATGAGGTCATTGCAGCAAGGCCGTTTGCGCGAGCTGGTGATGACGAACGTGTTTGGCTGAAAGGCGCGGATGACGGGGCGACAAACACGACAGATGGTATTCATTACAACACTGCCGGTGAGACTGCGAAGGCCGCACAGATGAAGACGGTGTTGGGGTACTAATATGAAACGAATAGCCCTGTTACTTGTTGTTCTTGTACTCTTCTTTGCACCAACAGATCGTACCGCCCTTGCCCGCGATTCCTGCGGCGATTGCATGGAGGCTGCACAGCAAGCATCTACGGCGTACTACTCTGCTTGTATCGCGGGTGGCGGTGATTACAATCAATGTGATTACGATAGCCGCACGTTGAAATGCGCGTATGGTGCTACTCACTGCGGCTCGTGCTCGTGGATTGATATGTTGATCGAGAGTGGGTTTTGTCTGAATTGAGTGAGGCGCGCACGGTTGAATGAGGCTCAAGCAACAACTGACGATCATGAGTGGCGGTCTGGCAGTAGTGGGCGGTCTGTTCTTCATTTATGCGCTCGTTGCTCGCTCCTGGGGCTTGCCGATTCCTATTCGTTGGATGATACTCGCCGCAAGCGTGGCATTGGTAATTGCTTTCGTGTTGGCAGGAGCCTCATGGATTATAACGGGATTTGAGAGGCCAGCTATGGATGATACCTTAGTTAATGTGCCCAATGTTCCTAGCCCTTCGCCAAATCTTAAGAGGTTAAGCCAATTGGCCAATAGCTTACTTGAACCCGAACTCTATATGCAGATAGTTGAGCGATTGCCGGATGCGCTAGTTGTGATTAACGCGTCTACGGCGGTCATAGTTTTTAACGAACAGGCGACGTTTTTATTTGGGTATCATCCAAGCGAAGTAATCGGTAAACGACTCTCGATGCTAATCCCAGAAGACAGGCGAACAATACACGACCAGCATATCGCTCGTTGGTTCAGCGAACTAAGAGCGCGACCGATGGGCATTGGGCTGAGGCTCGAAGGCCAAGACAAGCATAACCGTATCTTCCCTGTGGAGATTAATCTCTCACCGCTGGTTGCCCCAAGCGGAATCTATGGTATGGCAGTAATTCGCCGTCCAGTTGTACTGCCGGAAGAGGTGGGAACTGATGCCAGAAGAACTTGAAGGCGGCGTAGAGGGTTGGACCGTGTATCGCAAGCTCATTTTGGCCGAGCTGGTGCGGTTGACAGGGGAGGTCGCGGCCTGTAACGCTAAGATTGACGGCTTGCGTAATACAGAGATGCGCCAGATATGGACGGAGATAACGACGCTTAAGGTTAAGGCCGCGACGGGTGGGTTTGTGGCTGGATTAGGCGGATCGTTGATCGTCGGTATCATTCTGTATTTTATTACGAAGCCACATTGAGGACGCAGTGAGCAGCTTGGAGAAATGAGAGTGTGCAATGAGCGCAACAACGGCAGACTTTCCGACAGGTAAAATAAGCCAGCGTGAGGAACCGATTACCAAAAAGTTGCACCCGCGTCAGAATAGTGACGAACATCACGGTGAGCCGATGACTAAACAGGAACTGGCCGACATAGCCGATCTTAGGGATATGGTTCACAATATCTCAGGGTCAGTTATGCTGCTGACGAAACTGTCGAATCAAACGGCAGCGGTGCAGCCCGCGAACGGTAATGGTCCGGGTGCTTGGGGACGAACGTTTATCACTATTGCCGTAGTGTTTCTTGGATGGGTGTTCACCGCGCTCTACATTGCCAAGACAACCGAAGGTGAAATCAGAGTCAGCAATGCGGTACTGACCGAGCAGCTACGTGAGACTCGCGAGAACTTTATCGAATACCGCAAGGTGACAGAGATGAAGCTGGCCTTGAGTGATGAGCGCTATCGACAGATTAGTATCTCGTTGGAGAGTCACGGATTTAAGATGCCAGTACAGTAAGGAGATACGATGCCAGGATACCCGGATAAAATCATTATCAATCACGGTGGTGGACGCGGAATGCAAAAGCTCATTAATGCAGACCTGAAGGTGTTGGATATCTTAGGACAAGAATTGCTTAGTAGTGCTTTCAACCTTTCAGACTTCAATGATTTGCGTGATAAGATGAAACAGCTCTGCGCCGATCATTACACAAGCGATATGAAGTATCACGATGGGCTACGGGGGCTGATTGAAGAAACGGCTAGACGCATTGATGCGAAGATGTCACCGTAGCGTGAGTTTGATAATCCGTCGCGTCCGTAAGGTCCACCGGACGGAAAGATGGAGGCGGTATTTTCTGCACCGTCTCCATCCTATCTTTGAAATTGACCGCTGTAAAAAGCCTTCCCCGTGAAGGCTTTTAGCGAAATTGCAGCGGTCACCTATATTGACCGGCACGTAGAACCGTTGGGGCTGGTTGGTGGGCCGTGGCGGGGCTAGTGGGATTCCAATTTGTGAGAAGAGTTGGGGCCTCGTGCTGGTCAACGATACGCAGGAGAGTGAATGGCTACCTACCGAAAGGCTATACTCGCCGCCGTTCTTGCTGCTGTCGGCGCATTCACTACCGCCTCTATGGACGGAGTGATCACGCCAGTTGAGTGGAGTACGGTAGTAGCAGCAGCAGTCGTGGCGTTCATCGGCGTGTACAATGTGCCGAACGCGAAGAGCTAGACAATGATGAAGCTATCACCTGAAGGCAGAGCGGTTCTCACTCGACTTGAAGGTTCTCGCGCTAAGATGTACAAGGATGTAATGGGCCTGCCGACAATCGGTGTAGGTCATTTGCTGTCGCGGTCCGAGCTATTCAGCGGCAAGCTCTACATCGCTGGTGAGCCGGTGCGCTGGAGCGAGGGATTGACCACCGAGCAAATAGATGCGCTACTCGCCCAGGACATCAAGCCCGTCGAGGATATTGTCAGCACGGCGACAGGTGAACTGCTGGGCTGCCAGTTTGACGCGCTTGTATCCTTTACCTTCAATGTTGGCGCAAACGCCTTTCTCAACTCAACGTTGCTGAAGCTGATTCGCTCTCAAGACCTGATTGCCATACCAGCACAATTGAGGCGCTGGACACGTGCGGGTGGCAAGGTCGTACAGGGACTTGTAAACCGGCGCGAGGTTGAGATAAAAATGTGGCGAGGAGTTTATGAACTTAGCGCAACTTGATCCAAATTGGGGCGGTACCGGGGCATTGTTTCGCGACTCCGACCTACGCGACTGGCACCTTGAGCTCGAGCCCAATACGGCAGAGGTTCTCGCGGAATCGCCCCCGCCAAGCTGCATCGTCGTGGATGCGGAGATGACCGAAGAGTCTATCTCGGCGGCAATTGGCGTGGCTTACGATCAGGACGGTGAAGGGGCCTGCGTTGCTTATTCCTCGGGTGGCGCAAAGTCAATTGAGGACTTCAAGGATGAGAGGCTTTGGCGGATGTATGACGCCGAGGCACTGTATCGCGCCTGTGGCGGCACCGGGCAAAATGGGATCTCTACCGATCGCGCTCTACGGTATATCCGTGACTACGGCCTTGTTGAACCGGCGACAGGATTCATACGGAAGATTCAGGGTTATGCGTTCGCTCCCCAAGTAGCTAATGCGTGGCGGTTGACCTTAGCCTCGGCCTTGGTGGCAAATGGACCCTGTGTCGTAGCAATGTTGCTACCGTCTGTGCTGGGCTGGGATTCAAATGAGATCGCGACATCGGGGTATCACCAACTTTGTTTCATCGCGTATGACGGGCTAGGAGACAATGATCACGCTATCTTCCTAAACTCCTGGGGGCGATATCTCAGAATCATTCGTGTGAAGTGGCACTTCCTAGAGGGCGGTAACTTTCAATCTCGCCACGTCTATGGCTATCAACTGATCGACGTGATTGACTTCATCGCACCTCCTCCCCCTCCTCCCCCGCCGCCACCCGACCCAAACCATCACACCTTTGCAGCGCGAGTGCTATTGCTGAAACCGGGCAAGATCGTTGCTGCGACTGAAGTAGACTTGCCCAACCTGCACGGGCGACAGGTGACGGTGAACGCGGGTGCCTTGCAATTTCAGGCGCGAATCAAGAACAATGATGAGGGTGTGGTGGTACTCAAGGGCGAGTTCAACACGGCGTGGGTGTTGAAGGATGCGATAGTACAGATTGAGACGATTGAGTAGGAAGAATAAAACTATCGCGGCTTGGTGTAGATGGTGGGGAACTAACCAACCCCGACAGACACGATAAATAAATTAGCACGCCCGAAGCTGAATGCCTACGTTCGACAAGAACCGGCTGGTAAGGGTAAAATCCTTCATCGGGAAGCGTCCGTGGAGAATCGGGAATCGGACAGCCGCGACTAAGACTAAAAGGAGAACTAATGAGCGACAAAGTAACTGACAAACAAGCAGCAGCACAAAAGCAAATCGCAACACACCTAGCATCCGCATCAGCGGGCAGCTTCTTCCTCAGCTTCTTTATGAGCTTTATCTTCCCGGTTCTGCCGGCGCTTTTGCTACAGGCAGCACCGCAGCTGAAGGGCGAGAAGGCGCAAAAGATACTGAAGCTCGTGGATGATGAGCTTGACCAGCTGATCGGCGAAGCGTGACCATGAAGCGTGGCTACGCAGTCCTAGTGCTGTTCTGGTTGGCTCTCGCGGCTTGCACGGCTGCTGGACTGGCGGTGATGCGACTAGTGACACGTGCAGCTTGGGCTTTGACGGTGTAGAGCGGTCGTGTTAAGCTCAGCCCAACTCTAGTAACCTTAAGCGATAGTCCCGACTCTTAGCGCTCGCTGGGGGTCCGATTTTCACCAGCGGAGGTAATGGCAATGCTTGCTCTGCTCATCCCGCAGTTCTCACTGGCTACGTTGCCAGAAATCCTGCTTATCATCCTGATCTTGGTGCTGTTCGCTGCGCTGCTATGGTGGCTTCTCAGTAAGTTTCCGGAGCCAATTCGAGGTTGGGCAATCTGGATTGCAGTGGCGCTCGGCGGCATCCTGCTACTGTGGTTCTTGATTTCGCTGGTTGGGAAGGGCTAGGCATTCTTGCTGTTGTTTAAGTGAATGATTGTCGGTTCTGAAACTACCTGCTTGGCGGCATCCCGATATGAACATCGTCGGTATCAAGGTGCTTCACCCAGTTATACCAAATCTCACGACGTATCATATCCTTAAACGCCTTCCTTTGCTCTCGGTCAGAGAAAGACGCATCTACCAAAGTTAGTAGTCGCCCCTCTAACGTCTGAATATCCTCATAACCGAGTAGGGCGAAGATTGGTTGTTGTCCGTTGAGCGGACTACAGCAATCCCCTATCTCATGCGCCTTCTCACGGCTACTTCGCGAGTGCCCTTGATTTTGCGGCTCTGGATTGATCCGCACGTATTCACGAACAGCCTGTGTGAAGAGATGAACCGACTCGACGCTAAGATACGACTGCGCCGTTATCTGCGTGGTCGCTCCCTCGATGACGAGGGGCGGACTTGTTGCGTTTGTTGAACCTACCAAACCTGACATAGTATTTCTCCTTTTCAAACTCGCACTAGACTAGACTTTGACATGAACCGACAATCATTCCAGTTATAACTTTACTCCTTTACCGCATCTCGCACCAACCTCACCACCACCTCGTCCCGTCCAAACTCATCGTTGGGGTAGTGGGTCATTAGCCACTCGGTCAGTTCCTGCGTGCTGTGGACGGTTACTTCGACCTTCATAGTCAATCTCGCTCATAAGGATTTGTTGCATTCAGCTTGCCTTCGATACGCATCCTGCACGTCTTCTGGGAGCCGGCTGAAGTAGCGCTCATAGAACACGCTCTCATAATCCCTACTTTGCTTGAAATGCTCGGCAGGGTTGTAGCCATCTACCGCCACCCCTGCGTCGTATAGCTGCTCAGCGATCTCTTCAACCAGCACGTCATCGTACATTACGATTCCCCCTGCGCCACTTGCACTGTGGGCATTATAGTATCCCGCCCCATTGTTCGGCCATTGCTTTTGCAATACCGGGCAATGTTCGGCTACGGTTCTTCCATCGCTCAGGCGACGGTGGCTCGTGATGCACTCGCGGTCTGCGACCATCCACAATATCAGTAGGGCACAGAGGCGGAAGTCCTTTGAGCCACAAACATGTTGCCTTGACTTCACCGTGTCCAAATTGCCACGGCTGAATGATTTGGTCAGGTTTCCGAATCTTACTACTGATTATGCCGATAGGATTCTCAATTGCAATACGAGGACACGGCCATGCCATTAGGACACGGATAAAGGAAAGCGCCGCATCCTGTTCGGTCATCTTATTCTTGAACCAGCGAGCGCCACTAACAGCCAAATGAGTACAGGGCGGGAAGGCAATAAGCAAATCCCAACCACCGTCAAGAACTAATTCTACCGGGCACTGATAATGTCGCTCGCTGCTACGTTCACTAGGCAATAAATCACAGCTATAAGCCTCATGGCCTCGTGCCAAGAAAGCATCCCGCACGATTCCGCTAAACTCACAGGCGATCAAGATTCGTTCCATCTACTAGCTCCTCACCAACCATCCCACTCCGTGACACAGCGCACAATTGAGCCGGTCCCAACCGTAGGGGGCAAGCCAGCGAAAGAAGCCGCGACCGCAGCAGCGAGGACAGAGGACTTTGATCATTGCTTATCTTCCTTTGGCCACGCTTCTATCCACGTCAACCAATACTCCATAGTCGTTATCTCACCCGCCGTCATCGCCCGCCCAAGCCGGTCAACTATCGCCTGCTGGATCATGTAGCGAAGTAGCTCTTGCTGAGCGGTTGTGATGACGGTGCTATCAAGAGTCGTTGGCATTACTTATATCCTTGATCCTTTGCCCACTGCCTGACCGCCTTACGCATCCCGCTGTTCCACCAGGCCCAACCATATGACTGACCCTCTTTGATTGCCTTATCAACGCTCCAGCCATGCTGGATACGATAGATTGAGGCGACCACGGAGGATCTGTCAGCGCCTTTCGAGCAGTGAATTAGGACCGGCCCTATTGTGTTCTGAATTTCGCTCAGCACCTGCGGCACCTTGCTAATATCATCGTAGCTGAACACGCCTGACGAGTCCATTGGTACATTCACCCACGTCATCCCCGCTTCCTCTACGCGTGCGTGCTCGAATAGGATTGTGGCGGCTGAGTCTTGTTTGGCGTTCTGCAAGCTAATGACCTTGCTCACGTTCAGTGCTTTCAACGTCGCAATCCCCGGCACTGATACATCACCGCCACGGTAGAGGTGGACGGGCAAATCGGTGCCGTCAGGTGCTTTGAAGATCACAGAATGCGCGTTGATTATGCCCGTGAGTTCCGTTGTCGTGCTCATCCTACCTCCGTAACAATTCGCGACCTAACCCAAGACAGTACCTTTTCGTACCGTTCTTCTGGCATGGCGGGGATGAACACACGAGGTCGCCAGCCGCCGTATCGAACTGGCCCTACTGTGTCAGCGTAATGCCCATCAATGATGATGTCATTCAACTCGACAATCTTCCACGCAACCAGCCGGGGCATGCCAAGCTCAACACCGACTTCTTCCATCTCGGATTCAGGGTCAGCCTTAATATCACTCCTGGTCAGACCACGATATTTTGCTACTGCGGCCAGCGGACAGATGCCTTCCTCGTTCTCAAACTCATCTGCGATCAACCGTTTGTTAGGCAGAGCGACTAGCGCCGCCTCCAACTCTCGCAACGCCGCCTGGCCCTTCCTCCCTACCAGCGAACGGTCACAGTTCGCCTGCCAGAGATTGAATTGACCGGGATACTGTTCATCGTCGCTATAGCTGATTCTCATTGCCGTTCTTCTATCTCGCCGTTGCAATCACGATCCAGTGATAGCGATCTAAGAATTCCCAAGCCGTCTTATTCCAACGGGCGTCCGCTAACGCGTGATGCTCCGTGTCGCTCTGCACAGGTAGTTTTGGGTTGCCGAGCATGTCGCACCATTGTTTAATGTCTCGACAGTACATTGGCCAGCCTTTGGGTAAGTCCATCATCGTGCCGAACAGCTGGCAAAGTACAACCCAATCGTAATCGGCATAATAGGCCCAGAATTCGGGTTTGTCGCCACTGATAAATTGCTGAATGGCTACGGCTAGCTCGCTCTTAGAATACCAAGGCGCAGCAAGTGTTGAAGGATTCGCAGGCTGGTAGCAGTTGAGGTCAAACTCTTGTAAGTGAACTAACACGTTATCTTCTACCCATCCACTTGCGTTTCCAAAGTCACAGATAGCGTTCTGTCCGTAGAACTCGCGCCCGTCTTCAGCGACGATCCCGATGCTAATCAGGTCAATCGTTCTACCGTCCTCGATGAATTCAGTGTCGAACCAGTAACGCATTTATTCTCTCCTGTCTCAACTGTCGCTATGCCGATCAGCAAGCCGAGGATGAAGTAGAGGAAGCGGATCATCAACGCCTGCGCTAAATACTAGGGATAAATATATTCTTTATTTCTGTCGCCATTCGGACGCCGCCGGCCAGATTGCGGATGTCGCATCCATCCTTCCGGTTCCTCATCTTCGTTTTGCTGAAATGCTTCGAGTGCCGCGACCGCAGCAATTGGACCGTCATATCACCAACCATCTGCTATGACAGTTCCGTCGGTATAGATGATCCGAGCGCGGCCAAAGGTTAACGGAATGATTTCATAATAAAACCGAGCATCTTGATCGTGCTTCATTTTTATCCCTTTGACTTTCTCGGGTCATGCCCATAACTTCGCTCATCCTGGTACTGTCCATTTCGCTTGTAGATTCGCAGGGAGAAGCACGCTGGCACTAAAGCAATGCGCTGTCGAAGTCGCTGAACGGTGTCCCTGATGAACGCGAGTTTAGGGAAGCCCTCATAGCTTGGCTCCCACACGCCGTCTATCTTCTCACGATAATACCACGCACCTTGCTTAGCGTTGTATCTGATTTCACAGCGAATAAGGCGTGGTCGCTTCGTGCTGCGTTTCGTCATCGGGCGCGCTCCTTTAATAACCGTCCTCTTTGTCTTCCCTGTCATCAATATGCCATGTGATAACTACCGGCAATCCTCCGCGTTGGAATCGCTCACAGTGCGGGGGTTCATGTTCAGGCGGTAGTTGACAATGTATCGTGCATTGATTATCCCCATAATCATCTCCAAGATGTAATTCCGCTAGACAGTCACTCATTGATGGACTTCCTGCTCACAAAACTCTGGATGCTGTTTTCTCAGGTGCTTGCCAAGGGCTGCGAAGTTTCGCCGACAGACTGGACAGACACCGTTCTTAATCCGGTTCTTTACCTTTGTCAGTTTGCCTTTCGTGGCTATCAATTCTCGTTTCTTGCTCTCGTTTTCGCGGCGGAGAAACTCAACGCGGTTCTTCTCGGCGTCAAGCTGTTTCTGCATTTCGCGGCGCACTTTATCAGCTTCGCTTTCGACATAGGATTGACCGTGACCGTTTGGACAGTAAAATTGAGCCTTATCTTTGATTCTATTATTCAGAAACTCTGAAGGGACGCCGAAACAAATGCCACACCTGCAGCAAACCTCGCTGATTAGGTGCGCTGTAAAGATCACGGTGTTTAATCTTGCACTCATTTCTTCCCCCGCTTAGCGTGCGCTGGACTGCGCTGCGCCGATTGTCCGTCATCAACGAGCAGCCACGCTATCAGTTTCGCGAATGTCGGCCCGTCTGATGCGTAGCCTTGTTCCAGACGCATCAGGGTTGCTGCTGGCAGGCCAATCTCGCTGCCAAGTTCACGCAAAGTGCGTTTACTGGCCCATCGATACTGTTTCATTACTGTGGCGAGGTTGAGCATGTTAACGCGCCTCCCGCTTCCACCAGTGTTCCACCATAGGCACAAGCCGCTTTTGATCTAGCCACCGTTGAGCAACTTTAGCGTGGGTGCCACAGACGCCATAGTCGCCAATCTTCTTAGTCGCCGGTCGCCGACAACGATGCTCATGTAAGTAGTACGGCGGTTCCGGGATTAATGCTATGCATCTCAGCGCGTCACCCCATTGTTTCACTTACTACTTATTGTACCACGAGCGCAATGGTGTGTCAAGCCCCCGTTGCAAATCGTCTTGCTCTTCCCGGCCAATCGTGCTAGAGTTGCAGCGAGATGGCAACTATCGACGTACCAGACGAACTAGCTAGCCGCATCATTTCTGCTATTGAGGAGTTTGACTCTATCGCCGGCCAGCTTCGTAGAATGAATCGCCGCCTTGATCGCATCGAAGGACGCGAGGAGCAAGAAGCACTCGACCTGTCATCTTTAATCGCAAAGGTCGAAGCCGAAACCGACATTGATAATTCCATCAAGACGCTGCTTCAAGGGCTGGTCGAGATTGACCCAGAACTCGCAGCGCTCACTGCCAAACTTACTCCTTCTACTGCGGCCTTAGCTGCGGCGGTGAAGGCAAACACGGGAACCCCTTAACCTTTAGGAGAACGAAATGCCAAATCCAGTTCTAGAAGACCTTCGCGCCCAAGTCGAAACAACTAACGGCGTCATCGCATCAGCGGTTGCCGTGCTGAATGGAATCGCGGCTCGTATTCAAGCTGCGGTTGATGCGGCGCTGGCGAACGGTGCGACCGCCGAGGAACTTGCTCCGGTGACTGCCGAAGTTGCTTCGTTGACAGCATCAACCCAAGGACTTGCAGACGCAGTTGCCGCCAATCCGTAGGCGAATCACAGCACCGATCAGCAGGGAGCCGGTCAAGGGGCTGGCTCCCGTTAGCTATTCTTTCTTCGGTAGCGGGTGCCGCCCCGCCTCAATGATTGGGATATTCGCCTCAGTTGGAATGTACATGATCTGCGTGATCTTGCCTTCCTTGAGCGCTTCAGCGAATGCGCCAATAAACTCCTGCTGTCTATATGCTGGAAAGTCAGTTGCGGCCTTACCAACAATTGCTATTGCATCAGCTCGCAACTGTGCCGCCTCCCGTTCTGCGCCCGCTTGGGTAATCTGGATTCGGCGAGCGCTCTCAGCGTGAGAAAGTTCTGCTTCACCTGCCAGTTTCGCTGTCCAGACATTGTATGGAGGGCAGCCGATGGTTAATACTGCTGCAATAAATATTGCGCCTCCAATCGTGCCGAGAATCCATCTTCGCATACGTCGATAATCGCTGTCATCGTTATCTCTCATCGTTAATCTCCTTTTGTACTTTGACGGCTTGATTGCAACTGCTTCTGACGTGGCTAAGAGGCTGGCTCCCGGTTTGGTGTCGCAGGTTTACGAACATAACGAAATACTCCACGAAGGTATTTGCGACAGCTCGTACAGGCGAGAATAGGTGATTGCCATACGCGCGGCGCTTCTCTAAGCTGCACGACGCGGCAATCGCTAGACGGACTCCAGCAATAGCCACAGCGCTGAACTGTGATACTTCCGTAACTCATCTCCCCATCTCCACCAGAAACGCAGCGGTCATCGCGACTTTCTCAGGTACTTCTTTTGTAGCCATTCAATTAGATCGCTGTACATATCTGCTGCGTATTCTCGCTGACAGCGGCTCCAGTATTCTGATTCACCGTCGTCACCATCAGGCTTAGCGCCAATTAATTCTAATATGTCGCCTTCAACATCCGAATTACCAAAGGGCCGCTTACAATCAACCCCAATGGCTCCATATTCACAATCGTCACGTTGAAGATTACGAAAGAATGCCTGCTCCAGCTTAAGCATGTCTGCGTCGGTCGGCCTTGTCATAATAGCCACCATAGAAAACTTACATCGTACCCAATCACAATCAGCAACCCGCCAAGCAGCAGCGCAAAGGTTACGGTTGTGCGGGAGGGTGGGTTCACCGCTTCTTTCCTTTACCTTGTTTCGGGCGCATAAGCGAGCCGCATTTCTTACATAGCCCTTTCCAGTTAGTTTCAGTAGAGCCACACGCGCATCGCGGTTTCTCACGTTGCCACCGGCCCTGAATTGCTCTATGTGCTCTTGCTTGCCGGTTCATTTGCTAGCCTCTTTCTGTCGTCGCTTACGTTCTTGCTCGTACTCACCGTCAAGATCGTCTGCCGCGCAAAACTGGCCCGCGATGTCTGCTGCGCCTTTAGGATAGATCGCCTGCCCGTTCTCGCAAATCGGCTGCATGTCGGCGCAGTGAAACCAAACACGATTTGTTCTTTGATGAACTTCGCGATTGCACATATTACATACGACTAGACCGTAACTCATTTGCTAACCTCCGCGCCCCCGTCTTCAAGCTGGCTGAGGGCGGCGCGGGCCTTAGTCGCAGCACAGCGATGCCCGTCAGTGACGCCCGTGTTGTACTGGGGGTCTGTCCCGTAGTAGTTAGTATAAACACAGTGAGGATCATTAGCGATTTGTCCTAACGCGTCCGTTGCCCGATGCAGCCGCAGCATCAGGCCCGCCACGTGGTTCTTGGCATCTACAAGTTGGCAAGTAGTACAAGCACCAACGGCCTGTAGATGACAGCGTAAACGGTCCTCAGGAGTTGTAGCCCCGCAATCGTGATGGCGTAGCCGCAGTATCAACTTCGCGCCAGCCTGCTCGTGGCGGGCGAGTTCAGCTTCGAGTTCTGCAATACGTTCAGCGCTCGGTTTATCAACTATGGTTGACGCTGAACTATGGACGTGCGGCCCCTGAATGAAACAGTCTGAGAATCCACAGTAGCTCATTTCACTTCCTCTTCATACATATCGCAGTTACAGTCTGTGCCCATACAAGGGTGTGTGCGCTTATGCTGCTCAAGTTCAGCGATGCGCTGCTCGTGGCGAGTGAGTTCGGCGAGGGCATCGTCTAAATAGACAACCTCTGGTTTAGGGAATATATCTATGACTCCAACGCTCCGTGGCCTGAAGGCTTTCGCCTGCAAATCTTGCTTGCTCATTTCACTTCCTCCGTCTCGCCTACAGCGGCAGCGAGTTTGTGCCAGTGCTTCTTTGCAACCATCGTATCGTCGCCCATCCTGTCAATCAGATGTACTACCTTGACAAATGGTGCACACGCTTCCCTGAGCACTGCAAGTTCGGCTTGTAGCTGCTCGACTGACGTTTCAAGTTCGTCTACCTGACGACAACGAATCTCACTGAGGTTATTAGCGTTATTAATAGTTTCCTCAAGTTGCTGCTCAAGCTCTGCAATCCGTTTCTCCCCTTCAAGCGAGCGGGCTATTGCAATGGCATCCTCGGTATCAAGCTTTCGTAGCTGCGCCTCATCTCTCCGCGCGTCAGGAGAAACAGGCAGGCCAGTAGGTTGCGAAGCAATGGTTTCCAATGCCTCTCGCAGTCGCGCTACTTGGTTTCGTGCTTTTATCATTTCTCCGCAATAGCCGCGAGATACACGGGTTTGTTCGATATTTAATTGTCGCAGTTCGGCATTCTCCCGCTCTAGCTTCGCGTTATCCGTCGTCAGCTTCTTGGCAATCCCGTGCAGTGTGTCAATCTGATTTCGATGTGACTGCTCTTGCGCCTTTGATGAGTGTGGCTTGCCTTGACATTCAGCATTCTCTTGCTCCAGCCGCTCGACTTGCTCAATCAGCCACGGCAGGTCGGTGATGAAAGTCTGAATCAACAACGCTTTCGTGTCGGTACTTGACTGTGCCGCTTTCTGTCGCTGCTTGATCGCGTCCAAAGCTGCCTCTAGCTCAGTCTTGACGCTCATCGCCGCACCTCCTGAACTGCATCGGTCGAAGTTTCGCCTATGTCCGTGCAAAGCTCTAAATCGTCATCGAACTCCTACTTGTGGACGTATTGCACGATGCCGATGACCAGCCTACCATCTTGGTAGAAACGGACCCAGTCGCCGACCTTGATCTTGTCGATCTTGTCACTCATCCGTCCTTACTCCTCTCCCGGCATAGCCGCTGTAAGATTCTCATAGCCCTATCCCAATTGCTTGCGTCCTTTTGAGGTGCACAGAGTAGTCGAATTGCCTCACGTAATTGTTTGCGCTCACGACTGGTCATCCTCCTCCCCGCCCTCTGCTTCGGGCTGGCTGATCCTGCGGGCGATTTCATCACAGGCGATCATATAGCCAGCACAGTATCGCCCGTCGAATAGCGGATCAAGCTGGTGCTCGATAGTAGCAACCGCCGCTAAGCATCGCGCCCGCTCTTGCTCAGTAGCCGCGTTCCACGCATCAGCAGCGCCGGGCTCGCACCCATGAGCGGCCCAAGTTGTTTCTTTGAACCACGTGTCAAAGGCGCTGCTGCTCCTGTCGCTGCTCATTGCAACCTCCGAAATACAAAGATAATACAAATCAACCCGCCGGTAATTAGCGCTACCCCGCCCCGAAGCAACAGAAACGTTACGAGAAATTGTAGACTTTTATCGCTGCTCATCGTGTGCCTCCTTGAGGGCGCGAATCTGTCGTTCAATCTCTACAGCAGTAGTAGCTTTATGTCCGTATCGCGGATCATCACTGCGAGGGTTATTCTCAGTTCTCTCAGCCGCCCACAGTGCAGCTTTGTGCGCTATCGAGGCTGCGTCCTCAATCGCCTTCTTGTAGCCGTGCTGCTCGGCTTCCTGCTTCTCATTTGCCATCTCGCCAATTCGCGTATTGAGAAATTCGCAGACTCGTTCTAGCCGCTCGATCTCCCGCTGTCCTTCGGCGCGGGCTTTGATTTGCCGTGCTGCTTCTTTAGCAAAGGCCCAGAGTGTATTGGGCATTCCTTCGGGAGCGTCTCCGTTTAGATCAGGGTACAAAGCTTTGCCGAACATTATCCGTGCTTCGGTCGGAGCGCTACCGTAAGCTAAGGTTGCTGCGGCTTCACGAAGAGCGGCGGCTACGGCAGGGCGAAAGACCGTCGGGCAATCAGTCTGATGAAAGCTACATCCTGTGCCGTTCCACAAAACGCACGGCAACTTCTCAGCTGCAATAACATCTGCCCAATCACCAGCGGCTTGTGCGGGGTTGGGTTGGTTGGTGTGGTCCTTACTCATATCGCTTATCTCGCGTCTTCGTGCGACATTCATAGCAGACCCAGAACCGATGATAGAGATGCCAAGTACGGCGTTTACACTTACGGCACCATCTTTCTTTATCCTGCGGCGTCATCAATCTATCCCATAAGCCTAGCGGCGGTCAGGCTGGTTGGTGGTGGTCATGATTGCCCCTAGTCGTTACTTAGAATATAGTCAATGGATGATTGGGGTAGATGCTCTCGATGCAGATGCCCTTCAACGGTAATTGCCTTAATCGCAAGTCCGAATAGCGCACCGAAGAAGAACGCCGCTACAAGCATCCACGCTGTTGCAGGGGCATGAATAGGGTTCCAGATGAGAACAGTTAGACAGATTGCCCCTACAACCGCGTTCAGCGCTTGTCGCTTCATATGCTTGGTCATGGTTGTTCCTTACGGTAAAGGTCGTCAAGAGCAACTCGTAAGTCAGTCAGCGCTGCTTCAAACGCTCTTGCATCAGGGCAACAGTCATCGTGGTGATGCCGGGCGATGATGACAATCTGCGCCTTTTCCAACACCGCAGAGAAAATGTTCCCGAGCTCGAGTGATTCGCTCCGCAATTTGCGCTAAGGCCTCGTTGATAGGGTTGGCAGTCATCATTTTTACTCACGGTAAAGTACAGCCAGTGCCCGCTCCAACTCCACGTCCTCATCGCATACGCCAGCCCAAGCGGGATTGGCTACTACGCGACGTGCGGCGTCCAGTACTGCTCCTATGCCTGCTAGTTCGGCGGCGACCTGATCTCTTACGGCACTTTCGCACCAACCTCCACCATCACGACCGTTATCCAGTTCAAGTACAAGCCGCTTAGCATGCTCGCCACAGCCGTTAACAAATAGCCTCTTGGCAATCCGCTCGGCAAGCTCATTCAGTAGTGTGTCAGTAGTCTTATCTGAATTGGATTTGTCCATTTGCCAGCCTCCGTACTCGAAACCACTCGTCACAATAACCACATTGCGTGGACGATTCGCTATCAGGTCCAATTCGTCCGGCAATAGCATAATCATCTGCCTCGCCTTCCAGTTCCTCGTCACAGTATGGGCAGATCAGCTTATCGGTAGGTTTCATCGTGCTTATTGCAACACATCCTCCAGCACAATCGCGTAGGCGAGCATGGCGGGTGGTGTCATTCCGGACTCCAGCACCAATCAGCCATGTTCTTACCATCGGTTCCGTCTTGCTTTAGTATTCTTCCTACTATTTGGACCTGGGGGCGGCCACTATAACTTAGCTTCCCTCCAATGAATGTCACCTTGCATTGTTTCCCTTGGAATGTGTAGCCACGAACGTCCGTGATATCTCCGATTTTCCACGGCGACACTTGAGCCGCCCATTGCTGAATTAACGTCTGACGTTGCTCGCTGAGTTGCCTTATCTGACTACTCAGCTCCGCGATTTGTTCTGTAAGTTCCATAGCATCATCCTTACTGCAATCAGCCAACCCCCTTACTTCCACCATCTCACTTTTGATTCTCGACAAGCTGATCCGTTAGCACTACCAAGAGGCTACAGAAACCTTGAGCAGCAAACCCCCAAGCGGCATGGCCAGTTGCGATAAACACACAGCAGCCAACTACGCCAGCGATCAAAAGCGCGAATAGTAACATTGCGACCTTCAAGGTTCATCCTCCATCTTACCAAGCAAGAGGGTTGGGCCGGGGTTGCTGGCGCGAGGCTGGATTTGGAACCAGCTTTGGCACTCTTGGTCGCGGATCTTTTACATCACGCTCTGTCCTCGTACCCTCGTTGATGTGCTACAGGTCTAGCTTTCGCTTCCCTGAGTGGCGCAGTGGCTCAGGTCGCTCAGTGTTCATGACCACAACCGTAACGGTCTGTAGTTGCTTCCTTCTGCCCTCAATGACCACTGCGCCAGACTCAAGGGGTCATTATTCGATCTCAAAGAACTGGAAGGGCGGCTAGGGTTGCATAGTATCACCACTGCGACCGACTGGCAGGTGCCGTTAGCCGGTCTTACCGCCCATAATTGTCAACGATTCGCAATGACAGCCGTGAAGAATCGAACTTCAACGGAGGATGACTCCGCACCCATTTGCGACTGTCGCGTCTACTGTGCTCAGTCCTCTCCCCCACTCCGCTATCTCACCTGCTACGGCGGCGCGGAGAGAGGCGCGGCGGGCGAGTTCAGCAGCCACTAAGGGCCGTAGTCGCTTGTAGCGCGAGGAGTCGTCATCGCCAAGATATAGATATGCTTTATTAAGTGCTCTGGTATCGACTGCGAGAGCACCGGCCATAATGACTCTGCCGGCAAGGCACTTTGCGCAATCTCTCCACGGAACATCTTCTGCTAACACATCGCGGTGCAAATCCGCGAGCATCTGATCGTCAAAACGATTCCGTAGATCTTCGGCTATCACCTTCTCGGAATTGCTCATGGTTGTGCTCCTTTCGCTCCTACCAACTCCGCGCACCCCTAGTTGCTATTAGCCGGTCGATTGCTTTGACGGCCCTTTTAGTCGTTGCTCTACGTCCTTGGAATAATTCACCCGCTTGATCTCTAGTCAGTCCCAATAGCTCACGCGCTTGCATGGGAACATCACTATACATATCAGCAGGTGGCATTCCCTCTAATGCGCAGGCCCACCCGGCAATACAACAGGCTGTTCCACAGGTTGGCTCTTTTTGCTTCTTAGCATTGAACGCGAACAAGGGGCCAAATGAGCTTTGATCATAACTCTTCGGCCACTTCAGAATCGCCCGCTGAATTCGCCGTAGTAAGCGAACATTGATGTTGAGCTTTGGATCTTCTGGATTTTTCATCGCTATCCTCCGTTGTTATCATTGCCACCCCTCTACCACGCCCCCAGTAGTCGCGCCAGTGACTAACGTTTACTGCTGTCATTAGCCGCACTCGCCGCCACCTGTTCCGCCTTAGCCACCAGCGCGCTACAAGTCGGGCATTGTGCGATCCAGTGCATACCGTTCACGTACCGATGTCCAGAGTGGTAGGTTTCAATGTTTGCCATTTACTATCTCCGTTAGCCTAATTGCCACACGCGGCCTATCTGCATCATGGCTAAACGTCACCACCAGCCGCGACAGCAGATAATCATCCCACTCTTGCTTCATGGTCACGGTGTCAATTGTCCAGTCGATAAAGTTGCTCACGTCAACCTTGCGCCAAGTGCAACCATCCTTCAGGTAGCGATTGAAGTAGTAGTGCAAGTCCCAAGCAACAGTGCTGGTGGCTGCTATCGCCAACGGTTTCACGTAGCGCTGCATACCAGACCTCCATCGCCGCGCTTCTAGCGTTGGCCCCCAGGTTACCCTATTACCATGAATAGTACGTGGCTCTGGTCCATACAACTTATTTTTGCTTATCGGCAAATCTGGAAGAATCATAGTCACCGAATTTATACCGTTGGACATAATAATTTCTCCGGTGGCCATCCTAACTCTAGTCGTCGATAAAGAGTCGCGTATTTAATACCTGTTTCATCTGACCATTGCGCGATAGTTTGAACCTTTTCCCCGATATTTATAAGTCGATTCGTTCGTCTATTCCGACACTGTTCTTTCTGTGTAGCCCATCGCACGTTACTTGGTTCGTAGTTGCCATTATTGTCAATTCGATCAAGGGTATGACGTGGCGACGGCTTTCGGCCAACGTCCTGAAGAAAGGCAGTGAAAGATAGCCTCCATTGCTCACACACAGATATACCCCTACCGCCGTAATGCTTATAGTTATCATGTGCTTCTCGATAACATCGTTCGTTCATACGAATCCAAGTGCGATGCTCAGGACTGCCAGTTTCACCGTGGGTTGTGCTTGTAATCCTTAAGGCGATACTAGCTGATTCTCTCTGAAAACATCCGCAGGAAACAGTACGACTTGAAGGCAATGCGTAATCGTAAGCGAGACACTCTTTACCGCAGGTACATTTACATCGCCATCGCTTAAGTGACTGACGTTTGGTCTGAAACGGTTCGCCTAAAGCTATAACTGTTAGCCTATTAAAAACATCTCCGACTTGAACTAGCGGATATTTTCTTTTTCCCATTTTTATGACCTGTCTGGCTTACTGAGGGGCAGGGAGGGCAAAGTGAACACGACCTGATTAACCCGCGCCGCCACTACCGGCCTCCCTGTCACATTAGTAAGTGCCACCATCGTTGCTAGCTCTCCCAGTCGGGCGTGTCAGCTGTCGCCGCTGCTGCTACCGGAGCCACCGCTGCCACCTTTGTCGCCTTCGCATGCCGTAGCGCGTTGACAAACTCGCCGGCCACCTTCTCTCGCTTCTCGGTTTGGCGGTTGTATTCTTCTTTCTTGTCCTTGTCGATATCGTAGATGATGCCACGACCGACAAGGCTGTCCCGGAAGCTCTTGTTGTTCCGCAGGGAACCGTCAGTCGGGAAACCAAGCGCGACCAAGAACTCGTTGTAATCCCCCCACGCCTGCCCCGCCTTGTCATCCCCTTTGCGCGGTACATCCCAGAACACAGTCGGCTTGCCTTGGGCATTTTTGCTGAAGTCGTAGACGCCTGCCTGCTCTGCTGCTCGGTTCACTGCCACGTAGAAGCGATGAAAGAACATCTTTCCCTTGTACATCGGCTTCTGCCCGGCCTTGTAGGTGATGCCATTCTTGACCTTGAGATGAACGTTCATCTGCTTGAACTTCCACTCACTCTCGTCACGCGGTACGTATGTTTCGACCACCGCCTTAACGATCTCCAGCTCCACGCCCTTTGCTGGCTCAACCCAGTCGCCAAACGGTTCCATCGGCTTTGCGCCGGCGACTGCTTGACTAGGGATGTCGTCCTCGTCTTCTGTGGTGCCTTCCTTGACCCAATCGGGCGTACCGTCGCCAGCGGGAGCGGCCGCTGCCCCGGCTACTTCTTCGTCGTTCGGGATGTCGTCCACTGTTGTCGCTGCTGCTACTTCTGTCTCTGCGCTACTCATGATTTTCTCTCCTTGTCATTGATTAGTGTTTGCCCACTTGGGGCGAGGCCACTGGTTACTGCTACTGGCTCTGGCGGTGGCCCATCGCCGGGGCTGGTAACCTTAGTCGCGCTTGCGGTCGCCTTTGCTGCTACCGCCTTCTGCGCCTCCATCGCCCGCTTGCTGGCCTGGACTAACGTGGCATAGAGACTTGCGCCGGTCAGCACTAGCGTTGGCGGTAGGCCGTAGCGGTTCTTCGCCTCGATCTCGGCATCCCAAGCGGCAACGTACTGCTTCTGACAATACGCTTCATACACCAGCTTGCCATCCTGCAAGTCGTTATTCAGCCAGAGCTGAGCACTGGGCATACCCGCTATCTTTTGCCGCAGTCCGCCTATGACCATTGGTGACAGGTCGCTCTTGAGATTCACGTGTCTCTTACTCCCGCCAACCTCTTCAAGCTTCCGCTTGCCGCTGTTAAAGTTCTCAATTCCCTCCACCGCTTCCTTACTTTCGCGCTGGATATGGATGCTGATGACTACGTTGATACCTTGGCGGTTGGCCAAGGGCAGTAATCGTGACAGTACAAGGTCACCAGCAAAGCCTGCGACTTGCCGGTACGCCTGTCTTGTATCCACCGCCTTATCACCGCCAATAAAGCGCCAATACATCGGCTCAAGTAGGTAGGTGAGATTGTCCAGAAAGATCGTCCTAATCTCGCCTCGTTCAGCCATGTCACAGGCGAGTGCGATGTTGCCGTAGATGCTGCTCTCGCTAGTTTCATCGTCAGCAAACACGTCCTCAGCAGGTAGCCCGTTGAGCACATTGCCTGCTACGACATTCGCCACTAGCTTTGCGTTCTCAGGGTTGCGCAAGACAGTATCAAGGCCAGTCGGGTCAGTGCCGATGTAGTAGACCTTTGGAAAGGTGCAACCCTGTTGAGTCTTGCCACTGCCAGCAGCGCCGATGAGGCAGACAGCGTAAGCGGGACGACGCGATTTGAGAGTAGCTACATCCATTGCTGTTAGTCCTTTGCTCTGATTGGTATTGGTATATGCGCGTCTGAAACTGCGCCAATCTTTGCTTCTATCCACATTGACAGCTTCGCTCCCGATAGACTGCCAGCAACGGTGCCAATGGTGTACGGGATAAACAATAACCAATTCATCTCACCCATAACCAGCTGTCGGAATGTCAGGAACCAGATGCCGTTGCTGAACACTGATGCCATCATATGGTAGCTGAAGCTACTGCGATTGCGACTACAACTGACAATGCTGAATGACACGTTCTGCGCGAAAGCCAAACAGAGAATAGTAATTAAAGGCATCATAGCTAGTCCTCGATACTGGCGAAATAGGGATCGTTCTCTGGCACAACAATGATCTGCGGCAGTGGCGATTCTTCTGGCGCATTGGGACTGCATTCGCCATCGTGCTCTCGGTTCAGCTCGCAATGACCAATTGTTGCACCTGTCGCGATGATCCTCTGTCCGCATCGCTGCCGGTAGTACTCCAGAATGCTCTCCCTGTCCTGCGGCCACGACCAGCCGGGTTGGCAGATGGTGACGAATGGGCAAGCGTAATCCTTACCAATGTGGCATCGAGCGGTATTGTAGCTCCACACGTCGCGCTGTATGCTGTCCCGCATTGCGTCGGTGGTAGCTTGCACATTTGCCTGTTCCAGCTTTAAGCATTCTTCATTAGGCCGGTATACCATCCGCCCGAATGCGAACCAATCTCCCGCTGGTAGCTGCTTCCCCTTGTCGGCTCCTGTTCGCGGTGTATATGCTTTACTGCGATGTCTCAAGCTGATAGCATTGATAATAAACCCGCCGCAATTCCCGTATCGCCGCTTGATGTCAGCGGTATACATTCGCACCTGCGACGATAGCTCGTAGCGTGGCCAGATGTCGCTAAGATAGCTGCCAGTAATTTTGTGATCTATACCCCAGACTAATCCGTCTTGCTTGTCGCGAACAACTAGGTCCAGCACCAGCAGGTGGTCATACTCGCCCAGGCCCTCGGTGCTCTCCGGCCTCTCTACGCTCAGCACCTCCCAGTTCTCGCAATCCACCCGCCAGATGTCATTGATGTATCGCCATAGGGCAGCAAGAAAGTTAGCCTGACTCTTGCCTTGACCGTATTTGGGCAGCGGGTCTGGATAGAGGCCAGCGGGATAAGCATTCATAAATGTCTCGCCTACCGCCCGTATTGGCTCATTGTTGTAAAGCGCCGCCAGTGCCGCGTGTCCCGCTGAGCCGTACAGCAGGTCGTGATTAGTCGCCGCCCCTCGTGGCACCAGCCCAAGGTGATTGCCGTATTTGTAGAGTAGCTGGCAGTTACGATACTGGCTCAAGGAACTGAAAGACGGGTTGCTAATCTTATTGTCCACTTCTCGCTATCTCCTCGCACTCGTTTTGCACGGCCTCTTCGCTTCTCTGGCTATCGAAAGCAATACGGTATCGAAGCTCACAAAGAACGTCTTGAATAGTAGCTCGAATAGTCGGGTCTAATCGTAAGAGTTTGACATAGAGTTGGTTGTTGTTCATTGCTGTCATTGTCCTAATCCTTCTTCAACTCCGCTTTACAGCAATTACCGTCTCGGCCTGTCGCTCTTGCCGCGTCTTGACCGCCCGCCCAATGGCCTTGATGCGATTCGCGATTGCATCGTCCTCCAGCTTGGCGATCTTGGCGCGGATTGCGGTCTGGGCGGCTGTTTCGGTTGGTTCATCTAACGCGATTGTGCTGGCGGTCATCGTTCGTACTCCTCGATTTTCTTCATCGCTATATTTAGCCCTTCGTTGATTCCTGCTGCGAAGGCGTTACGAAGTAGACTACGAACTAATTGTTCGGTCAGTACTTCCATTGGTATCTCCTGTGCCTTTGCGTACTCTTCAGGCGTCTTACTGTTAGCTCTCGTCGCTGTAATCGGTGAGGTCATTTGCTCTCCTCCGGTTTGTCATAGCTGAAATGCCAGTGAGCCGCGATAGGTGCGAGTTCTGATGCCTGTAACTCTATTTCAGGTCGCCACGGCCTCATATCTTCAGAAAGCCCATAAGCGCGAAATTGACCGCCAGCAACTCCCTTGCACGAGTAGCCGCTGAACGATGATGTATCCGCCAACCGGAGGCTCACTGCAAAGCTGCACGAGATCGCCAATCTTGAACTTGAAATCGTCAAACGGTGAGGTCATTGCTGTGCTCCTTTAATCGCTGTCGCCGGCATAAGTTTATCTCGTGCCGCTACGATGATATCCATTGCAACGGTGAAGAACTCAATAGCAAGTAGCTCATCCACCGGCCCGACAATCTCCAATTTTGCAGTGGTAGTATTTGATAAAGGAAGCTCCCATTTCGTAATCCTTTGGATGTCGAGCTTCTTTAGAGCAATTGCGTCTTTCAGCAGATCATAATCACCGTCATCAAGCGTCACTTTAATCATAGTTTCACCAACCGATCATTGATAACGCGAATTGCCAACCGTATTGCTTCTGTTGGCGTCACGTCCCACCGCCGAGCCAGCCGTGCTAACTCGTCGCGCTCATATTCATTCATCCTGACCAGTAGCGGTTTGGTTCGCGGCTCTCTCTTTCTAGATTTCATTGCGGATTGGAGTGTATATCTTTGCGTATATCTTGTCAAGAACTTTCTGCAACTATTTTTCCACCTGCGGATAAACGGGGTGGAGGGGCTACGGCGCGGCAGCTTCCATCAGCCCAAACAGCGATCCTGACATCGCCTCACGCTCGGCTTGCTGGAGGTTTTTGACGGCGACAGAGTAATACTGTGGCTTCAGTTCAATACCTAATCCGCGCCGGCCAAACTTGACCGCTTGATACGGCTCGCTGCCGATGCCTGCAAAGGGCGAGAACACTAGCTCGCCTGGATTACTCCACAACCTAACACATCGCTCTATCGTACCAAGCTGCAACGGACAAATATGCTTGCCGTCCTTCTCATCACGAGCCTCACGCATGCCTTGCAGCGTGTCACTCTCGCGAATGCCGTACCAGATTAGCGGAGTGCCCGGCGCAAGGTCGAACAGCTCGGAGCTATCGAATAGCGCTCGGTCCTCGTCAGTCGTTTCAATTTGCCAAAGCGGATGTGCCCACTTGATCCAGTCGTCGTTACTGATATTAGGATGGATCGCTACGGCGTTCTCTCCAGGCTTGCGAAACACTAGCACGTAGTCAGCGAACGCGGGTCGCAACCAGCTTGAGTCCTTCTTGAGCTGCACGAATAACAACCCCTTATTGTGCGTGCGAATTGCCTGGGCTTGCGGATCTTTGTCTATACAAACTTCGCCGTGAAAGATAAAATTCTGCGCGACAAAGTGCCGGATTACATCACCGCGAAAGTCCTTGATGCCGATGACGCCATCTGTCTGTTTAGTCAATGGCAACTGCGCGACGTGTACACAGACATTCCGTCCCGGTTTCATCACGCGATAAATTTCACTGGTAATGTAGGCGAAGTGGGTAAAGAACTCATCCGCGTTTTTGCTGTTACCTAGATCACGTTCGGTATTGGAATACACAAATAATGCGCCAAAAGGCGGAGAGAACAGGCTTAAGTCAACAGACTCGGAAGGAAGCCCTTTCATAATCTCGGCAGAATCCCCATTATATAAAGCCCAATTAGAGCCCTGTGCCTGCGCCATTACTTTCGCGGATGAACTCATGGTTCTTATTCCTTTTGCTATGTACCCATCGATGACAGGTATCACAGAGTAATGCGAGATTGCTTACTACCGCCCGCAGCTCGCGTATTTGAAAGCTAACGATATGATGAACATGAAACCGTTTCTTTGTTCGATCAATCGTCCGATGATCTAATCCGCATCGCTCGCATTTTGCATCCGCTCGATGCCAGACTGCCTTGATCGCTTTTGCCCATTCAGGCGATGAATAAAAAGCCTGTCGCTCTGGCGTAACACCGCCTTTCCAGTTTGGTGTTTCGGCTCCACGTTTTCCTTTGAACGGAGGTCCGACTTTTGGATCATAAGGAACGCGACCGTCAGCTAATGCGATAGCTCGTAGCTTTGCTTTCATTTCAGGTGAATGCTTCCGGCCAATGTTGCCACGTCCAAACGGCACGCCGCCTTTCAGATGAGTTGCGGTTCCACGTGGGCGAGTCGCAATTTTATAATCCCTGATCCATTCCCAAACGCGCTTAGGATCACGACCGATCTCAGTAGCAATATCATTAGCCGTCTTTTTAAGAACAATATACTGCTCTATCAGCCATTCTCGCGTAAATCCTAATGCCTCCCGCTGTTCTCTTTGCCATTGCCCCTTGCAGCTGTTGTTACAAAAGAAAAAGGCGATAGGCCGATTCTTTGGGTAGTTCCAAATAACCCGACTAAGAGTTCTGTCACAGATCGCACACTTGACTTTTTGACGTACCGGCAACGGAATCTTCACGCCACCATTATACACCACCATTAAGCCAAGATGGAAGCTTTATTTCCTGATCGTCCGCATAGTTAAAGCTGCCAAGATGCGAACTGATCTCGGTGCGTTCATATGCAGCGACATTCTGAATCAGGTTAGCTGACATCTCTGCTGCCTTCGCTTCTTTCCTCATCACGTTCTCGTAGATCGGATACTCGGCATCGCTCAGCACGATATGCGCGGTAACGGGATCAGGCTGGCCAAATCGCCAGACTCGCCGGGTGCCTTGATAGAACTTTTCCTCACTGTCGCTGAGGCCGCAGTAAAGGACGCGGGAGCAGACTTGGAGATTCAAACCAAAGCCCGCAATTGAGGTCTTGCTTACAAGTCGCGGAATGTCACCGTTGGCAAATCCAAGCAGTGACCGTTCTTTGTGATCTAGCGTATCGCTGCCCTTGACCTCGACTGCATCCAGTGCTTTTTTCAATGCCGTCGATTCATCGTTCGTGTCACAAAAGATCAGCCAACGTTGGTTCGGCTCCGCTTCAACAATCTCAACTGTTTTCGCAACACGTGGTAGCAGTGTCGCCTTCCGTGCTTGTGACCGTTCGCCGATGCCACGTAACTTGACGCTGAATAGCATCCCGTCCGGCTTCCAGTCGGTTTGAACAAAGTGCGGAGTGATGGTAAGCGGTGGCAAGATGAATGCACCGTCCTCGTAGCCCAGGTCGCTCGGCTTCTTCACTGACATCCCCCAGGACGCCAGCCAGCGATAGAACGGTTCGCTAGCGTGACCTTTCAGTCGCCAGCCGGTGTCACCGTGAACGAAGAAATGGGCGAGCATTTCAGTGCGGGACATCAATCCTAAGAACTCAGCATGGTTGGCAATCTCGCTAATGTCGTTTGGTGCAGGGGTGGCCGTGCAGCATAGGCGGAAAGGTATCTCGCGGCACATTTCAATCAACCGTGTACGTGTCTTACCGTCTTGCGACTTGAGGATGCTTGATTCGTCCAGTACCACGCCGCCAAACTGCCGCATATCGAACTTCTGCACGTGTTCATAGTTGGTGATGATCGTTTCAGTTGTGCCGCTGATTGCTGCCGGCTCTCGCACATACTCGATTGCCGTACCCCACTTCGCAGCCTCGCGCACAGTTTGTTTAGCGACAGCGAGAGGGGCTACTATCAACACGCAGTAACCCTGGTTATTGAGGATGCGCGCCCATTCAATTTGACAGAACGATTTGCCAAGACCTGTATTATGATGCCACATACCTTCTGCAAGGTAATTGTGATAGCCGGGTACGTACATATCATAATAGTCCGCCGCATCTACTTTCTCGACACTGACTATAGGATCATGGTATACTTCTAAGCATGAAAACTGGACGACCTCGCTTATATAATCTTCAACTTGATGAGATTGAGAAAATTCGGGAATTGACTGCTCAGGGCTATCGGATGAAGCAGGTCGGAATAGTTCTTGGCTATTCAAAGAATACCATTTGGCAAACGATGAAAAGGAACAATATCCCGCGTCACTCTCAGCATAGCTTGCCGGGGTCACATAATCCCGCATGGAAAGGCGGCCGATACTTAGACGCGGATGGGTACGTTTCAATTTATTGTCCCGAACATCCATTTGCCTCAAAAGCGGGGCGAGTTCTTGAACACCGACTTGTGATAGAAATGGTAATTGGGCGATACTTGCGCCCCGAAGAGGTGGTTCACCATAAGAACACTGCGAAGGGGAAACAGTGTAACGAGCCTGACAATCTTGAATTGTATCCGACCAATGGCGATCATCTTCGTGCTGAACTAACTGGCCGGATTCCAAAATGGACAGAAGACGGTCGGCGTCGGATACTGCAAGCGATACGCCGACCTCGATCTCGGAAGCCAAAAGCCAGCCGGAAGACGTTAAGAATAGATGCCGTGAAGCGATCTCAATAGTTCTGCCGCCTTGAGTGCGAATACGTAATAGGCCCGCATTGCCCTTCTTAAAGATAAAAGCAGGAGTAACAACCGGACCTGTTGGTGACAGCGAATAAATTTCTGTCCATTGCCGATTCCGCTCTTGAATAGGTTGGTAGCCTTGCGATGTCAGTATTCGCGATGATCCCGCGACGCAATCTAGAAACATTGCCGCACGGCCCTTACGTAGCGCCCAAGTTGTTACGTCCGCCTGAAAGGGAAACATGGCAGGGTGCAAATCGGCGCGGTCGATCTCAATGCCAGTAGCGGGCGCAACCAGTCGCTTGCTCGCTAGAAAATCAGTATAATCCCGCTCACCTAAAAGTTCCGTGCTTTCCATGCTCCATGCTCCTCTGCGGCTATGATTCTTCGTCCGATCCATTCTGCGATTTGGGGGACGATACTATTCCCAACCGTCATAGTTCTGTGTGCCCTATTGGGAATCCCATTAGCCACTCGACAAACTCTGGATGAGGGTAAAGCGTCCCAATGATTGGCTCCAAGCTGAATAGATAATAACGAAGCATCGAAAGTTCTTCGTTCTTGATCTTTCCACATCCCGAAGATGCGCCTTTGTGGTCGCTTTTCGTAGGGGTAGGATAATATCCAAAGTCTTTCACGGATATGTTTGGCACCAAAGGCACAAGCGGGTAACATGTCCCACTCTGCATCATACCCGCACGCGGCCAAGTCTCCGAGAACTCTGCCCATTCCCCGCCCAAGCAAAGCTGCGACGTTTTCCACGAGCACGTATTGGGGTCGTAACTCGCGAATGATTCTTGCGTACTCCGACCATAATCCGCTGCGCTCTCCGTCAATTCCCGCTCGTTTTCCTGCATTGCTGATGTCTTGACACGGAAACCCTCCGCAGATGAGATCAACGTTGGCAAGGTTATGCCTTCCACACTCCCGCACGTCTCGAAATCGGGTAACATTGGGCCAGTGTTTCGCGAGGACTTTCGATGCATAATCATCAATCTCAACTTGCCATTTGCATTTCATTCCAGCACGTTCAAGACCTAAATCAAAGCCGCCGATACCTGCGAACAATGAGCCAAAGGTTAAAAGTGTTCTTTCTTCCATTGTCCATGTGCCTCTGCTGCCTCCAACGCCCGCATCAGTTCATCAAACAGCGGACTTTCAGGGTGCGCCCATAACTCCATCGCCACCTCGCGCCGCCGCTCCTTGCCCTCGGCGTACTCGGTTAGCAATCGCGTCAGTGCGCCAGGATCGACAGTGACTATTGCGGGTGCTGTCATGGCTGCTGGTTCACCTAGATCGAATAGCGCTGGTGTTTGGTTCTGTGATTTTGCCACGTTCTACCTCTCTTGAATCTCATAACCACGATGACTCTCGCTGCTCATTGACAACGCCATTGGAATCAGCCAGCGAAGACTTGGTAAGCACTTGGCATTGCTGATAAAACTGACCGGCACTAACTCAACGTCCTCATCGGTCAACGATCGCGCATCGCCTATCTCACCGTGCCAAGCGTAGAAAAAATCAACCCACCAACCGCGACTATCGCGAATTGAGGCAAACAACTGCCACGCTTGGAGCGGTAAGACTATCCCGCATTCTTCAGCAAACTCGCGGACCATTGCGGCGGTTGGCGTCTCACCTGTCTCGATTGCACCGCCGATACCGTTTAGCTTTCCCTCTTGCCAAACTGGACGCTTTTTGCGGATCAGGAGAACATTATGGCGATCAAGAGAGAAGACGAAGCCGACAACATAGCGACGATTCGGATCAAGTATTTTGCTCATCGGTTTCTCCTATCGCTTTCATTGCTGCCAGCACTTCTATCCACCGCCAGTTATGCAGGTCGGATTGGTGACGGACGAGGGCGGCATACAGTGTCTCTAGCCGCTCTAGCCTAGTTGCTATCGTCATCTGGCTCCTCCGTTTCGTAATAGCAATGACAAGCAAGCATCGGCTGGCGCGATTCAATATCTGCCCGTGCTTCTTCGCGAGTATTGAACTCATAGGCACTGGCGTAATCACCGCAGACCCAAACGTGAACCTTGAACTTGTCGGTTACTACTGCTGTCGTCATCGCCGTCATTACTCCCACTCCATAAATCGCGATGTGAGCATCCCCTTGAATCCAATCGCGTAGGACTTTCGCCAGCCGCACCAATGACACCAGCTCTGATAGCTACCGTCCTCGAACGGCCCGTGATTCAGGTCAACGTGGATATGCAGGTTGTAACAAAGGAAACTCTTGATGCTTCGTGGTAGTTGTCTCATCGCCGTCATTCTCCAAGTGCTGGATGTAGCCGAAAGATGTAATGTCCGCCGGTCTGGTGCTGGTACCAATTGAGCGACCATAAGACAAAGTTCTGTTGCATCGCGAGGATAATGTCTTCGTTGCCAGACCAGCCGCCCGTTGAAACGTGAATCTCTTTAACCTGCTTACCGTCATCGTCCGCAGTCTCTTCGTGCCAGCCCCACGGAGGTTGATCGCTCCAGTAGTTTCCAACCGAGCGCACATATTTAAACCAGCCGGCAGGATCATCGTGTGGCCACTTGGTAATCCGCTCCAGTTCGTCATCGGTCGGATAATCGTCCATCACGCTGTCTCCCCTCTCGTTAGCCAATTCTCACCGCTACCGTCATCCAGTAGCTTAATCGCGCTCTCAGGATCGGTGCATATATTGTTACTTTGCCATTCTCGACCACGAACCCGGCCGTCAAATAGCGCGTTGTGACTTGATACAGGCCGTCGCGCATCACGTTGTCTCCTTCTTTGGCAGGGGGGATTATGATACGCATTACAAAAACCGTAGCACCTTTGGATCAGTTTTCACCCGCCGTCTTAACGTGTCCCTGTCGCCGACGATCCGCAGTCCGCTAACGGCTCGACAGCGTGAAAGTGCGACATATGCCATTGCCGGGCTTCCAAAAAACGCATTAGTCAAGTTGATCTGCACTGCGTCCAGTGACAGTCCTTGGCTCTTATGAACAGTGCTCGCATAGGCCAGTCGCAGCGGCACGTAGCTAATCTCGCCTACTATCCATCGCTTCTTTATTTCATCAAAATATGTCCGCTCGCTTTCGTCGGCAGGTCGCTCTTTTTGCTCATTGCGGCGGGTAATCGGCGTCACTCGCACTTCTCGCCCATCTCGCTTGAGCGCTACGGTGAAAACACCGCTTGTCTTATCGACGCTGACAATATCGCCGCAGTCCCCGTTGACATATTCGAATCCATCGCCGTCATCTGGATTCCATCGCTTATTCGCGAGAATCATTACATATGCGCCTTGTTTTAACTCCAACCGTTCAGGCACCAGTTTCCACTCACCTTTCTGTTTTCCCCAGCGGAACGATTTTACGGTCATTGCAGGAGTGGTCAGCTTGCTATGACAGACCCAGTTGAATCGCTCGACTTCATCGTTCTTGCTAACCAGTGTAGTGCCCGCGAAGTCGAGCGCATTGTTGCTGGCGTAGGTGATACTACATTGGTCAAGTAGTTCAACCCCTTGGTCGCCGTCGCCGCGCCGAATCGCCGCTAGTGCTGCTAGAAAGGTCACATCATCCTGTCGCCAACACTTGGTCAGCTTCGTTACGTGCTCGCCCTCGAACCGCTCTCGCCAACAGTCGGCCTCAAATGCCCAACGCGCCTTGATCGGTGGCAGCTGGCAAAAGTCGCCGGTCAGCACAAGCCCCATGCTTCCTACCTCATCCATCGCCTTGACAATACAGTCCAGTTGCTCAGCAGCCATCATCGACACTTCGTCAATCACCAGGTTCTCATAGCCCATCTTGGCAATCTTTCGCAGCCGCTTTGTCAACCAGCCTTGCACGTAGCTGTCGATCAGGCTTTCGGTGTCGAAGTAGCCAAGGGCGGCGTTGATCGTGGTCACACCTTCGCCAAGGTTGATAGCGGCAATGCCGGTTGTGGCGGCGATTAGTGCATAGCTCGGATTGACCTCGATGCGCCGGTTAACCTCGTAGCTCTTGCCCGTGCCGGCGCTTCCGGTCAGAAACTCTGTGGCAACTTGACCGCTCGGCTGCTCGTCAAACTCCACCGCTAGATCATCGTCGTCGTAGCTAACTATTGATTCCATTGAAAACCTCCGTTTACAGTTTACAGATGGAGCCTCAAATTCCAATCGACGGTGCGCGCGCATGCGCATGAGCGCGTTCTATGTAGTTTTGAAGTGTAAACTTTAATAGAAAATTGACTATAATTCATTGAGTCTGTGTCACTTCCTTGGTTTACACTTCAAAAATCCAAGTGTAAACGGAAAAAATCCATTTCTCTAATTCACTGAATCTACGTCACTTACTTGGTTTACAGATTGGTTTACAGATTGAATGTCTAGCCCGAGCCAGATACGAACAGTTGAGTGGCCTTCTTTCTTATGCCCGTCGCGAATGCCCATGCCGAGGATGCGCTGGCTAAATCCTTTTTTGCCAACTGGCCACTTTTCTCTGTTATCCGCACACCAATCAAGATAGTCGGCATAGAGATCAGCCTTAGGTACGCTCAATCCCTCTTGGCGCAAGCAACGATCCTCTAGATAATCGTCCAGTATGTTGGATTCTCGTTTGTATCGCTCGGTCTCGCGTAAAATCGAAGCAGTTGCTTCTAATCCCTGCTTCTGCCAGTCAAGGCACCCGCGCACGGCCCAAGTAAGAATGCCGGGCAACTCAGCGAGTAGCTGCTGTTCTAGTCCCTTAACTCGCCGTTCTTTATCAAATGTCTGATTGAAGCAAATCAGCCGAAGTCGCCGCCACAATCCATAGCTCTGATCGACGATACGTGGTTTATGATTGAATGCGAGCCAGAACTTGCCGACTGGTTGAAAAGTAAAATATTCTTGGCGCAGGAACCGAGCGGTGATAGTTGAATCACCGGTTAATGACTTGATGCGCCCTTCGTTCAGTCGGATATCCTCTTGTGTCTCGCTTGATAGTACAAACCGTTTTCCACGCAATGCTGCTACGTCATTTGAAATAGTCGAACGATTGTCAAACTCAACAGTTGAGAATGGCATTGTGTAAGCGTAGTCACCAAGTAGTTTTTGGATTACTCCGAGAAATGTACTCTTACCGTTCGCGCCTTCACCAAATAGACAAAAGAATACCTGCTCGCTAATTGAACCTGACATTGAATAGCCCACTGCCCGTTGCACGAATCCGACTATCTCGTCGTCATCGGGCCAGTAAGACTGTAGCGTCTTTTCCCACAATGGACACTTTGCGGCAGGATCAAACACTGTATTGGCCTGTTGTGTAATACGCATCTTAGATTGAGGCTTTATTAATCTGCCTGTGGCAAGATCGAGCACGCCATTCTGACAACCTAGTAACAACGGCTCTGCATCCCATTCAGCTCCAGTTGTAGACATTCCGTATTCTGATCGTGCCGACCGTAATAGCGATTCAATCTTTGGCACATTGAGTGATTGTTTTGCAAAGCCTAACATTGCTACTTTCATATCCCCATCGGGCATTTCACGAGCGGCTTGTGTTCGCTGCCGTGAAACTAACTTTGCCGCGCGCCACATACGCCAATTGGAATCAGTAACCCATCGTTGCTTATTCCAGTAATACCACTGACCCGTTGAAGTATCGAAAAGAACCTGACCGTGAAAGAGCTGCGTGAAAAGTTTGCCGTTACCGTCATCGGTAAGAGAGAAATAGCGTCCGTTCGGTTTTGTAGGCAAATGAAAAGCCCCTTAGTTCCAGAGCGCCCGGCGCTAGTAGACTCTCTCATTGGGCGTGAGAATGCCAGAAGCGCCCTAGAACTAAAGGGCCTGCCCAACAGTCTATTCGGCGGAGTCTACTCGCCCGTTCTTGTCTTGCCTATCCTATCACATCTTCAAAGAGCTGGCAAGCTAGGAAGTGCGCTGGTGATTTCTGAGCAGTAAGCCAATAGCGTTAAGCAGGACTGCGCCAATGCTGATTGCGACAACCGGCCACAGATTCTTTGTCGCACAGAGAGTAGCGACAACGGTGCAACTGATAATTACGATTAGGTTGACTATGTTCATTGTCATTGTTCTGCTTTCTGCTTTCGCCTATGCCGCAGCACTTCAAGGCAATCATTTGCTCGACCACTGCTGAACGCGCCGCGATAGTGCCAAGCCTGATGTCCATTACACCACTGGCGATTTGAATAGGTGTCGTGTGCGGCTTTATGGACATACTTCCGCATGGCTTTAGCGCTACTCGGCTTTGGTGGATTTTGTCTGTCGCTCATTTGCCTTTCTGCTTCCGTTGATACGCTCGTTCGCGAATAGAGGCAGCAAAACAGTACCGATGCCCGCTACCGACAATCCTGCTTTGAAACACATGAATCCAGTCGCCGGGTTCAGTGCGGTCGGATTTAGAAACGCGACAGTCGATACAGCAATCCGCGCACGCTTCCTCAATCTCGGCCTCCAGTGTGGCGATCCGCTCTCGTAATCGTGTCGTCGGCTTATGCACACGGCGGCTCTCAATGAAAGCATTAATCTCAACACGCTCCGGCTGGCCGCTAACGCCCCAGGCTTCATCCATTTGGTCAAGTAGATCAGTATAGTTCTCAGCGAGTACGGCTCTATAACGGCTGCTAAGTTCGTCGCAACGAGCAGCGAGAGCGGCGACTGGCTCCATGTAATTGCGCTGGATGATCTTAATCAGTAGATCGAAGTAATCCTGCTCGTTATTTTCGGCTTCGGTTATAAGCTGCAATGGTGTATCGACGCCGACTGCGGCAGCGATCCGTTGCAGACCGTTTTGATAAGCGTCGTGCTGAGTCTGCGCCTTATCATAGCAAGCCTGGAGCGTGTCGTATTCGTCGGCGGTAACGACTTCGCCGCTGAATCCTTCTGGCACGCCGCGCAAATTCTTAGCTATCGTGAATCTCATTTGTGATCCTATGCTAGCCGATACTCCAAACCCATTTCGTCTAAAAGCTCACTTAGGTCGTCAATCTCCGCATCCTCACACGTGACGTTGGTATACCTGGAATCCAGTTGCTCAATGTCGTATCCCAACCTGAGCATGGCTCGCTGTTTCTTTGTGCTGTTCTCTATTTCAAATGTCGTCATCGCCCTTCCGCCTCCCGCTTCCGTCTCTCGGCCATTGCCCGTTCCTACTCTAAATCGAACGACTCGCCGTGAATATCTTGATACGTTTCCAGCGCTTCTTCCCACGATTCAGTAAATTGGTGATAAGGGCGCTCGTCTGCGTCTAAAGCGGTAGTGATTTGTTCTGCCCGCTGTGTTAATCGTGCTCGCTCATCAGATAGCCACTCTTCGACAATCTCATCAGGCGTTGCGTCGATCATCGTGGAAGCGTCTACGGCCGTTGACCATACTGCAAATTTGCCGTCAGGTTGTTTAATAATTCGATTGCCCATTAGGTTCCTTTCAACAGACGATGTAAACGTGCATTCGTGCTGTCCCCTTGCCCGCGCTCGGCGTCCGTCATCAACGAATACCAATCCGTCGCATCAGTTCCGCCGTGGTCAGTCGCTTCGTATTCCAGTGCCAGATCACAAAGCCGAATATCTTGATCTCGCGCACCTGCCAGATCGTGCCGTCTACTTTACGTCTGTCCATACTTGTTTCCTCACTGTTGATTTTCCGCAGTGTTCGCAGTCGATTGCGTGTCCATATTCATACGCGGGTGCATCAACTCCCAATGTTTTCGTCTGCACTTTGGCAGATCGAAAACTTGATGCTTCGTAACTTTCTTGAACTTCTTCTTGCAGATTGGGCAGACGCCACTTTCCTTTTTCAATAAGCCTGTGTCTGACATACTCTCGTTTCTCCTCTAGCGATGCGAATAGTTTTGCACCAAGCAGGTTATTACATCGCCGACACGATGGATATAGATTAGACGCTTCATCGCTTCCACCACGCGAGACGGACCGGATGTGATCGTATCCAGATGCCCAATTCTCGAAACAGTAGCCACATGGGATGTACTGGCCCCGTAAGCTCGGCGTGTGCCCTTGATAAGCTTTGCCCTTGCGGTAATTGGCTCTTACCGTCGCCCACCCCGGCAACCGGCACTTGCTCATGCGTTGATTCTACCACGTCAGCAACGCATCCGTCAACGCGTTCGTGGACGCGAGGATTCCATCTCCCCCACCGTCCTCTCAGCACGACTATGCGGCGGGGTACACGTGAGTCGAATGGATATTGGCTAGTCTCGCCGTTATCGGGGTAGTCGGTGATTATGAGACTCATTGCTCAATTTCCTCCGCAGTCTCTTCCTCTTCTGGAAACTCGGCGTAATAATCGCTCTCCGCTTTCATTGCTATGGCTGTCCGGTCCCACCCGCGTAGCCGAAGAGCCAAGTATGCTAGCCGTTCTCGCCAATGCCAGTGAACTGATTCAACATCGTGTTTAAGTACCCACCATAGGTGCTTAGCAACAGCCCGATACGTGCCACCCGCTTCAGCCTCAAGAACCATATGACAATTCTGAACAACCAACGGATAGATGCGATGCTTGATGAAGGTCGGTAATCGGTCACAGCGATCTTGCAAACGCAGCTTGTAGATTTTCGGATCAAGACAGGGAAACGGCACTCGCCCTGTTGGAAAAATCCATCGGCCAATTCGTCGCCAAAGCGTCATAACTTTTCAATCTCCTCATAAATCTTACCTTGCTCCGTCTCATCCTGCGCGTACTCCGCCTTGAGCCGCAGGCGGGCGAGAGCGGTCATTTCCGCCAATTGAGCCGCGATCTCGGCTTGGTAAATCAAGCTGATCATCTGAGCTTTAGCCGTCAATTCGCTAGATGAATCTTTATCTAGTCGTTTATTGAACTGAGGTTCAAGCCTTGCGTGAAACTGTCGTATTTCATCTGCCGTCATCACCATCCTCCTCTGCGCTCGCCTGCTTCGGTATCAGGATTATCGCGCCCGTTTGTTCATTGTCCGTCCTCTCGCGTTTCCGCTGCCTCAAACAGCGCCGCCGCCCGCTCTTCCTCGCCGCGCGCACCGATGATATTAGCGACTACTTCGACACTGGCTCGGTACCCTAGTTGTTCAAGTGCATCCTCGAACGCCTGGGCAAGTGTGGCCTCTGCCCGGTTCCGCTCAGCTCGCCGCCATTCGTCTGTGCCGATAGCGGCAGGGGCGATGATTCGCTCCAGCCGTTGCAGCCCCTCTGCAAATTCCGCGTCGTTCATCTTGGCAATAGCGCGGGCGTCGTTATCGGTTGTGCTCATGGCTGCTCCTTTGCCAATTCCGCTCGCAGCATTTCATTCATTTGCTGTTGTACGTTAATACGTTCTCGCTGTAGTTTCTGAAACCGCTCTTGAGCCATACGCGAAGCCTGCGCAGCATGTGCGATCTTAGAATCCAATTCATCAAGCTGTCTCTGTAACTTCACTCGTGTTGTCGTCATCGTTGCTCCTCCCGCCGCTGAAGCTCTGCTGCAAAAGCGTGGCACTCACTCCAGAAATCGCAAAGCTGTAATGCGATCCTATCGTGATTGCGATACCTGTTGAGCATTTCAAGGTCTGCCCGCTCTGCCATCGCCAGTAAGTCGGTGGACATTCCGGGGCGGTCAATTGCTAATATCGCATCTAGGCGCACGCCTTCACCTTTGCACTTTGGACAAGTTGCTAATTGATTACGCCCGAAAGGATCAAACACTTCGCCAAGTCCATTACAATAATCACATGTATGACTTGCTGCCTCGATTGCAGGATAGCGCTCCGGACAAAGTTGCTGATAGCGTTCAGGCCAGCGTTCCTCATCCTCATCCGCCTTTTGCACCGCGGCAGCCTTGGCGATCTCGATCCCAGATGACTGAAGCCATTTATGAACCCGGTCCTCAGCCTCCTCAATTTCTCTGTTGAACTGGTTGCTCGGACCCAAAACAAGATCCTCAAAGAACTCATACAACTGATCGCGAAATTCAGGGTGCTTTTCGCTCAATTCGTAAACGAGCATGCGGTCGTGATGGTCAATCCAAGCTCGTTCAATTTGACCGAACAGCTCGGTTAATAAATCATCCGCCTCTTGCGCCTCGGCTGCCGTGCCGTCCGGGTCGTCATCTGGTATCGTGTCACTGCCCCACATGTCAATTGCGCTACTCATCGTTTTTGCCCTCCGTTGCTGCACCAAAACCATTGTTTATACAAGTCTTGCAGCAGCAACCTTCACTATAATCGCCAGTTTCTTCGCAGTTTGCATCATCGTCCATTTTACTTACCTCTCACGCTGATAAGCTGATCCAACTGTCGCTGTATGTCCGACTGATTATCATTTCGTCTCACTCTTTATCGCAATCAACCGCCAGCCACTTTTCTACTGCCACTCTTAGGCTTTCTCCACAATGCACCGCTGTATTGATATGCCGCTCCGTATCGCCGCCGATTTCCTTTCTCCACATTGCCTCAAGATTGCCTCAAGCGCATCGACGATTTGATGATCGTGCTCGTGACGAGTACAGCGACCATCGAGAGCTTGCTGAACTACAAGGAGATCGCCAAAGTTGCGCTCGTCATCATAGGGCAGAGTAGCGATCCATCGTAGTGTTTCTTGAGCGGCACAATCGCTCATTTCCTCACCTCGATAAGCTCGCTCAATTGCTGTTCCAATTCTCGTGCTGCCTTGATCATCGGTAGGATGTATAACGCCGTGACGGGCTCCGCAATAGTCGCCTCACGATGGGCGCGGTGCAAAGATGTTGCGAAGCTGGCAAGGTCCGTGCGTGCATTGACCAGCCACTCGCTTAGGTCTGCGTGCGCATCCTCGATCCGCTCTTGGTCAAGCTGGTCACTCAGTAGCGTGCTCATAATTGCTCCCTTTTATGCCAGTAACGCTTTGCACTGTCGGCGCGCTTTCGCTCTCGCTTCTCGGATAGATTTGCAATCTTTGACTAGCCGCTTTGCTTCACGCTCAATCTGTCGCTCGTGTGCGAGAACAGCAATCTCGTAGACTGATTCAGCATCGAGGCGGTATGTTTGCCGTGTTCCCATAAGCCTGACTCCGACCTTGGCCGGCGGCTCTAGTGACAAGATGATTGCACGAGTTTTGGACTTTTCGTGCCTATGCGCACTTGTGTTTCGCCGAATAACTTTATTTAGATTCGTCATCACTCTCCTTCACAAAACTCTGCAAACGTCGGCCCTTGCACGCACCTGCTCGCCAGTTCGGCTAGTTCAAGGTCGGTCAGGTGCTCATCAAGCGCCTTTCGCAGCGCGATGAATAACGCGACTTCGCGATTGTCAATGTGACCATCATCCATCCAGGTCAGCGCTACCGTCTCTGACATGCGCTCGCCGTGCAATTTGATGTACGCGGCCTGTAATGCTTCTTCGGTTGTGTCGGATGTGGTGTACATGACTACTCCTTTGCTTTCATCGCGTCATCGAGCGTCTTGTCAAATTCCATCTGTGCCGCTTGCCAGTTCTGACCCTTTTCAGCAGCCTTGTACCCAAGCTCAAATGCGAGCCAGAGGTTGGCGTGGATTTCTCGCTGTGCTTTCTCCATCAGCATTGTCGATTTGCCGGTTCGCACTACTTGCTTGCTCATCTCGTTACCTCCCTGTGCTATAATCACGGGTGGATGTTTTGACAACTAGACTCCTTTGCAAATTAGCCCCCAAATAAGTTGAGTAGCGTCTTTTCTAACCGCAAAAGGCCAATCGGATTGCCAGATATAATCATGGGCATGGATCAGAATTATAAAGGGCAGCTTCATCGTTTGTCGCTCTCCTTGCCGCTTATACTCTCTCAACGCGCCGCGCTTGCTCCGCAGCATAAGCCAGCGCTTCTTGCCGCTGCTCTTTGGTCGCATTATTCCAGTCGGTCATCGCTTGCCCAATGACTTGCGCGAATGTCGGCTCGTTCTGTGTTTTGCTGTTCATCTTGAATAGATATTACTCCTAGAATTACTATCTGTCAAGCAAATAATTCAATCTTGCTGGTCTTTTTTCGCGGGACCGGGTAAAGTCTTGCGTTGCTTAGCCTTATCGATAGATCGCTCCGAAATAAATAAGTCGCGGCCAATGAGCTTTGCAGATAAGATGCCAGCATAGAACAACTGGCGCACTCGACTAGCGGTCACGCCAAGCTCGGTAGCAGCATCCTTTGTGGCTATCGTGAAATCGTCTTTCATTGCGCTAATGATAACCGAAGAATTATTAACTTGTCAAGTAGTAATTCGATATGTGCAATTTTATCATTGACACGCCTCGCCTTTTGCGCTTAGACTTGCGCCCGAGAGGCCGCTCCTCCTTGCCGGTAATTTCTTTAGCGGTGGCTACTCTCGCTTGTGATGCGCTCAAATCCTTGGCGACCGGAGTTGAGCCAGGTCGTATCAGGGCGCAAGTTTAGCTACCGCTTTCTCAAATCGTGGCCCGAAACCTTTCCAAGAAAACTCGCCGTGAAATCAAATCACGCAAGATTGCTGCTGGTCTAATCACTGTTACCAGCAACGATTACCTGCGCTCAATCCTCGGCCTAATGCTTTGGCGCTGTTGGCTCTACTCAGGTAAAATGACCGCGACTGAGGCGAACTATCGCGGGCGTCAAACGGAAGAATCAAAAGCGGTTAAAGTTTCAACCGAACTGATTAATTACTACTAGCCGATTATGAGTGCAGACGTTCAATCTTCCGTCTCTGAAAAACAGAGATATATCCACCCTAATTCCCTAGCCAATCTCAATAAGTTTCAATCTGGTGAATCAGGTAATCCTGGCGGCGTCCGCAAGGGCCAAGTGTTTGTCAGTGAATGCTACAAACGGCTGATTCTGCTAGCTCCCGATGAGCTTGATGGGTACGAGCCAGTCAACGTTGCTGAAGAGATCGCGCTACGTCAAATTAAGGATGCTCGTGGCAGTTCTCCGCTGACTCCGTCTTTGCCCGCCGTCAAAGAAATCACCGACCGCACTGAGGGTAAAGCACCGCAACGTGTTGATATTACGAGCGATGTGAACGTGAACGTTGTCCAGGTGCGGGTTATCCTCGATGCAGCTACGAAACTCGCCCGCGATCACGGCGTCTCGCTGGACATAGCGCGTGAATGGATGCTGGCTGCGAGGCCGGAGTTGAGAGAGTTGGTAGACGTAAAGTAGGCCGTGGGAGCCGGTTTCAGGGCGTGTGATGACGGCAAAACAACGTGAGGATTTAGAGATCGCGAGGTCGCAGGGTAGTGTTGCTTTGCTCACATTTCTCCGTACTTATTCGTTTGGCCACTCACCTGAATTTTGGGAAAGGGCATATCGGCGACATATGAAGGGATGTGCTGGTTTGGATCTTATTGACTGCGTCTTCCCGCATGTCGAAAGGTAAATGTTATAATGATCACCGCGATAATCCGTAACCTCCGCCACCGTCGCTGGCTGCGATCTCTATCACCGTTCTGGCGGAAGTGGCTGCGAGGTGCGCAATGAAGCTCTGGCACTATCTCAAGTGGAGGCTATTTGGCATACCTCAACTTCTGCCTGTTCATCTTGACCGGTGTTTGCCGGAATTGAGTAAGGCCTATTTGGAATTAAAGCGGTACGACAAAACGATTCGGTAATGTCCACCTCCACCATCCCGCCTCCCACATCTGCGCAACTCGCCGCTGCCGCCCTGGCTGCTGATGTGGCCATTGCAACTCTTCGTGTGACTAATCCAGCGCCGTGGAACGTACCCGAGTGGCAAGATGATGAGGCGTTCTGTGCGAGCCTGACCGTACAGGATAAATCAGGTAAGCTGACTAGCGGCAAGTGGGGACATGGTCAGCGACGACTATTTGAGGCAATCCAGAAGCAACGTGCTGCTGGCAAGCCTGTGCGTGTGATCTACCTGAAGCCTCGCCAAGCGTGGATCTCAACGGGCGCAGCAATGAAGATATTCAAGGAGACGGCGTTTGTCAAAGGGCAGGCGGCGATGGTTGTTGCCCATGACAATGACAGCGCTAAGAAGATATTCGAGTACTACAAGCGATTTCAGAAGCACTACACGCCCTATCACGGCGTCAAGCTGCCTGCACTTATCACGCCCAAGAACCTCGACAATCCACAACAAGAATTGATGAAGTGGGCGAATGAAAGCTACGTCCAGGTCGAGACGGCGAATAATCTCGCAGGGGGCCGCTCGTTTACAGCCCGCCGCATTCACCTGTCCGAGTACGCGTTCTATCGCAACGCAGCAACTCTAATGACCGGACTGATGCAGTCGCTTCCTGATGATCCAGACACCATGCTTATCATCGAGAGCACGGCCAACGGCATGGGTGGCGCGTTTTACGATGCGTGGAACCGGGCAGTCGAGGGGAAGAATGATTTTGTCGCTGTATTCCTTGCCTGGTGGGAGCACGAAGAGTACACACGCGCGCTGGACGTTCCTGCTGAACAATTCCAGGCCTCAATGAGCACGGAAGAGCGGGAGTTGATGCGTGCGTTTAGCCTCTCGCTTGAGCGAATCAACTGGCGACGCTGGTGCATAGCGAACAAGTGCGAAGGGGACGAGGACCGGTTTCGGCAGGAGTATCCGAGCACGGCAGAGGAAGCGTTTATCAGCTCTGGTCGTCCGCGTTTTCGTCCTGCCTACATCAAGCGACACCTTGCCGTCGAGCCGTCCATTCGTGGTGAGTTGCGAGTTGAGCAGATTGGGCCACGTGCGGAGACGTTTCTTGAAGTCAGTGAGCGCGGCGCACTACACGTGTGGGAGCGACCGCAAAAGGGCCACGGCTATGTGATCGGGGCAGACACGAGCGAAGGTATCGACGTGAACGAGGGGACCGGCACGGCAGACCCCGACTACTCGGTTGGTGACGTGTTCGAGGCGGCGGTTGGTATCCAAGTCGCTCAATTGCGTGAACGGCTCACTCCAAGTGAGTTCGGGCGCTATCTGTTCGAGTTGGGCAAGTGGTATAACTGGGCATACATCGTGCCGGAGGTGAACGGTATCGGTCAGTCAACCGTAGACTCGCTCATCGCTCTGGGCTATCCCAGTGATCGGCTCTATCATCGCGTGATCTACGATGAGGCGGGTAGGCCGGCTACGAACAAGATCGGGTTTAAGACGACCAGCACAACTAGAGATCAATGGATTGCAGCTTATGAATCGGCGCTGGCAGGATTTGGCGATGGCGGATTAATACTTCGCTCAAAGGTTTCGATCAGAGAAGCGTACAGTTTCAAGATTAAGACAGGTGGTAGGGCTGAAGCCGAATCTGGCTGTCATGACGACACCTGCACATCGGGAGGGCTATCAGCAATCGGTCTGCCTTACGCTCGCGAGCTGTTTGCATCGACCGAACTGGCTAAGCAAGAGAAACAACACGGCAAGTTCGATCCAAGCTACGGGCAGACCGCCAGTGAACGCGCAGCAGGTGCGTTCTACGGACAGGTGACACAGCAGCGGGACTTGAACAGGTTTCGCTCTCGAATGTAATCTATGTATCCAATCACACAGCCGCCTAACGGTCAACCCGAGCAACTGCCACCCGACCCGTCCACCTACGCCGACTCTCCCGGCCTGCCCGATGAGCAGTCAGGCGAATCGCCACCGCTGTCCGCAACGTTCTTACAACTCAGCAACATCGAGCGCCGCCGCCTCGCTGACCAAATCGACAGCGATTTCACCTCCGCTATTGCCGACCATCGCGGGCGGATGAATCGCTTTGCTCATTTCTATAATCTCTGGCGCACGCCAGTTGGCGGGCCTGACGGCGCAATTGGCAAGCCCAACTTTAAGGTGCCACTGATTGAGTGGACGATACTGGCGAAGCTAGCTAATGTCGTGGACTCGCTGTTTGGCGACGACGCGGAGATTGTTGCTGATCCAGTCGGGCCGACCGACCAAGAAACCGCGCCCAAAGTCGGCCTGTACATGACCTGGCTGGTGATGAGCGCGATGAAGATCAAGTCGCCGCTGATTACGCTGCTATTCCGTTGTTTGCTGTTTGGGCGGGCGTTCGTCAAGATTCCCTACTGCCAGAAGACCTATGAAGATGCGAGCGGTAACGCACAAGTTGACTACGAGGGACCGGACTTCATCCCGCTCTATCCTGATGATCTAATCGTACCCGCCGAGGAGGTCACCAGCCTGCACGAGTTCAGCTTTGTCATTCATCGTTACCGAGCCACACCTGATGACCTGCTGCGCGATGAACTGGCTGGCAAGTATCGACCGGGCTCTATCAGCGATCCAATCAATTGGGCGCGAATCTACAAGGCTGCCAGCAGTCACGAAGGCCGGCACGGTTCACAAGATGCTCAGCCTGTACGAACAGCGAATGACGGTATCGAGGGCATCACCTACGGCGGGCAATCGGCGCGGAACACCGTTGAGGTACAGGAATGGTACGGCAACTGGCGGATGCTCAAGGCGGGTAACACGAACGCTGTTGCCGATGGCCAACAAGATGGCTATCTCTATAACGGCGAGGATGTGGGCCTTGAAGATTGGGATAAGCGTGAGATGAAAGAGACGCCGCTAGTCGTACGGCGCATTACCGAAACCGGCGAGACAATCAGCGAACAGCGATTAGCAGACCTGTATCCTGGCATGAAAGACCGACGACCACTTGATGAGATTGCTTACTCTGACACAGGCGAGTACTGGTGCAAGGGCTACCCGGAGATGCTGGTAGATACGGCGTATGAGTTGACCGTGAACAACAATCTTCGTACTGAAGGAGGCGAAGGTTCGGTCGGGCCGGTATTGGGAGTGAAGCGCGGCGAAGGCTATCAGTTCAAGCAGGCACGATGGACACCAAAGATGGTTATCGAACTAGATAATCCTGCAACCGATGCGCGTATGCTTGATTTCAGAACCGACCTTCAGTACACAACCGTTCAAGAGCAAGCGTTGATGAGTTATGCGGAACGTGTCACGGGCGTTAGCGACCAGACCCTTGGCCGTGCAATTGACCGGCCCAATGCACCGAGGACGGCGCGTGGACAGATTGCGCTAATGAGCAAGGGCGATGTACGCCTGAACTTGGATAACGTGACACTGAGAGAGCACCTGTCACGAATATTACAACGCATCTGGCTGATTGATTCCAGCTATGCGCCTGAGTCCGTGTTCTTTCGCGTGACCGAGGAGAAGGCGAATGGCTTGTTTGCGACCAGTAAGGGCTTCGGCGAGATGACTGCCGAGGAACGGGGTGGTCGCTACGACTTTCAGTTGAAATTTGCCACGTCGAGTATGAGTCGTGAGGCGGAGAAGGAGAAAGCGACAATACTTACACAAACCGCGCTAATGACCCCGCTTGTGCAGACCAATCCGCAGGCCCAGTGGCACGTGCTGAATGACTTTTACAAGGCAATGGGCCGCGACAACTTCAAGATGATCGTGCCCGAACCGCCGCCAATCGACATACCGATGAATCCCGATGAGGAGTGGACGCGGATTCTGCAAGGTGAGGAAGTGCACGTTCACGCCCTCGACCAGGACGACTTGCACATTGCCAAGCATCAGGTACAATTAGGCGAGGCGGTAGCTAGTCGCGAGCCTGATCCAAGCGCGAATAAAGCTCTCGGCCAGCACATCATCGAGCACATTCAGCAGAAGCAGAAGAAGATTGCAGCAGCGATGCAGGTGGCGATGCGGCAGGCGGCGATAGCAACCGTGGCTAATCATCTTGGCGTTGATCCGGCTGAGTTGACCGGACAAGCGAGTATGGCTCCGATGGGCGGGCAGAACGGTGGACAACCAGGAATGCCATCGCCTCCGCAACCGGGCCAGTTCAGCGGCGGACAGCCAAGTGGTGGTGATGTGACGCAAGGAATGCCAGGGATTTCATGAAGGCGAGAATTTATCCTGTCCTACGTTGCGAATGCGGACAGGCGCTATCCAGGATTCCTCCGACGCTCCGTTGTGATAATCCAGATTGTCAGTATTACGGACGGTTATTTGAAGAACCGGTGTTTGAACTTACAGAACATCCGTATTCGGTGAACTCGCAGGGAACTTCGGCCAGTGAATGAATAGCTCAAATTGAGGCGGTGGGTTACAAGCGCGAGCTTATTGAACAGTGGCGACACGAGAGCGGCTGGGTGTTTCTACGCGCCTTTGTTCGCGATGCGAGCGATGAGGATTTCATAAAAGCTATGGATCAGGCCAACGCCATTGCTCGACCTGAGGCACGGGAGGGGTTGTCATGAGCTTTCTACGGAAGTTATTTAGCAAACGTCCTAAGCCCGTGCATCCAAGCGTTGCAGCCTGCACTCCTTTCTTATATAAGCCTTATGACCTTAATGACGACTGAGTGTAAAGAAATATGGACCCGTGAGTCATCACCGGACTCTTGGGGCGCGTTCACGGTTCGCAACGGAAAGTTTGACTTCGTGAGTTATCATGCCAAATCCACTAGCCAGTCCTAAATCCAGCGACCGCGACGCCCTCCGTGACCTTGAGACGCATCCGGGGTGGGCGCTGATCATGGCCCGTGTGGCCCAAATGCTTGAGCAGGCGCATACTGCGTCGATCCGCGATATGGGTATACAAGAGGTTGGTCAGCGGCAGGGCAGCATTCGCACGTTGTACGAGATGCGTATTTTGCGCGAGCAGATGATTGAAGAATTAACCGGCGAACTCGCCAGCTTCGAGGATAAGGAAGATAGCGCACACGCTAAGGCGGATGCGGCATTTGGTTGGAAAGGAGCGGAGTGAACATTACTGACATTGCCAAGATCGCGTATGAGGCCAGCCGTGCCTACAACCAGCAAGTCTTCGGTGACTTCTCACAGCAGCCGTTTGATAAGCTGGCAGCGCCCGCGAAGGCTGAGATCGAAGCCCGCGTGCTGTTCTGCGTGGAGAATCGCGGCGCGCCTGCTTCGTCCGCACACGACCGCTGGATGGTGACGCTTCTGCATGACGGTTGGCGGCTGGCCGAGTTTACGGACGTGAAACAGAAGTGCCATCGTCGTCTCCTCCCGTGGTCGCTCTTACCTCGCGAGGAGCAGCAACGTGACGTACTTTTCACGCGCATCGTAGCGGCGCTGATGGAGAGTTTGTGATTGCACCGGCTGTCATCTTTGGCCTTCCTTGTCGGGTATGCGGCAAAGCAGTCACCCCTTCCGTTGACGATATTGTCGGCGGGGATGACCTGCGCGGCCACATTTGCGAGACGTGCTACGCGGATGAGCAGAAAGCCTATGCGACCTTGCTTGACCTACTTGCCGTACAACCGACGCAAATGGCCCGATGCGCTGAATGTCTCAAGACTGCTGATCAACTCGGCGGCAAGCTGTACATGCACGTCGCGGCAGGTGTGGCCGAACTACTGTGTCGCAGGCATTCAGATGCATTAACAGCGCGAATGAGCACGGCGACAGCGGCGGGTAGGTTTAAGCATCTCAGCAAGGAAGAGATGATGGCGAGGATGGTAAGGGAGCATTGGCGGCGATTACGGAAAGGGATGCATGCCTAAGCGCTATCGACAAGAATATGCCGAGGCGAACGGATGGAGCCGCTGGATTTCGCCGCTACACGGCCACGGTGATCGCAACTATCGGCTAGCTTGCTGTGACTGTGATCTAGTACATAAAATGCAGTTTCGCGCCAAGAAGGAATTAAGTGGGCGGATCAGCGTTGTATTTAGAGTGAAACGTAATAACCGAGCGACGGCAGCAAAGCGACGGAGAAAGAAATGAGCAGCGAGGAAATCAACGCTCTCTTTCATCGCCTTTGGACTAAAGCTGCGAGTCAGCCGAATTACGATAAGGATGAATGGCAGCATCTAGTCAAGCTGCTTGCTGAACGAGGAATCTATCTATGATCAGCATCGAAGAACGCGCACGGGTCATCTACGACGAACTAAACGCCAACCAGCGCGCCGATCCAGTCGCGTGGCTGGCAGAAGCGCTGAGGCAGTTTGAGCGGGAGATACGACAAGGCGCATCTACTGGTGGCCGCGCAATAGTGGCGGTCGCTGACCAGGAAGGTGAACAAGTATGAGCGACTTGTTGGACCTTGCTAAGACTATTGAGGATGCGCCACGTCTAGGTAGTGACATAGACAATCCTGAAGGTTCTCGGTACATCCAGATAAGTGATACTTTAGCTTGTCAATGGGTGAGCACGATACGTTGTGCGATAGACAGTCATGAGGAAGATTTGCGAGGCGAGGATAATTAACCATGAGTGCAAATGTGGACAATGCAGCGGTCGATCCTAACTATGTGATTGACCCAAATGCAACAGTGGACGAGACGGTAGATGACGCGCCTGATCCTGTCGTGTTACAGTCTCAGCTAGATGAACTAACTCGCAAGTTCGAGCATGAGACAAAGCTGCGCGAAGACGCGGAAAAGCAGTCGGTGTTCTGGTACGACAAAGCGATTGCCAAGGCTGAGGCGGCTGAACCGGTAAAGGCCGTTGAGCCGCCTGCTTTTGACATCAGCGACGATGAATGGGGCACTGCTCTGAATGATAAGCAGAAGTTTGCTGGCTTGGTTGATCGTATTGCGACTCAGCGGGCTCAGGCTATTGCTCAGTCCGTTACCGATGCTAAAGCCAATGCTATTACCGGCGAGCAACGACGACTTGAGAGTGCGTGGGTAACCGAGCAGCAGCGCCTTCCTGAACTTGCCGATAACAAGCATCCGCTTACTCAGCTTGTCGCTGGAAAGATTCGTGCAATGCAGCAGGATGAGAGCATGAAGAATCTAGACCCGCTGGTAGCAATGAAGCTAGCAATTAGTCAGGCCGAGGCTGATTATTTGCGTGCTGGCGGTGCGACAAAGGACGACGAAGAGGAAGTGGCAACCGCTGCTACTGTTCCTCGCCCCCTCAACGGCCAGCGCACTGCCGCAATTGCCGCCCAAGCTGGCAGCAAGGGCCGTAAAGCAGCTGCTCCTGACAAGTTCGCCAACATTCCCGCCGATCAAATGGAGCTGATTCAGAAGCATTCGCGCGGGCTTGGTATCCCGGTTGAAAAGATCATCGAGCAGATGCCGCGTGTAGTGAAGTGGAAATAGGAGAATCGCAATGGACATTATTCCAGTAGGTACAACAGTCAAGGTTCAGCTTGGGCCAAATATCGAAGAGGGCGTAATTGCAGATGGTCGCTTCGGCGATGTGCGGGTCAAGATGGCTGACGGTAACTCGGTTAAGGTGGACAGGTCAAAGCTGATCATGGAGGCCGTGCCTGAACCACCATCGCCACCTGACGTTACTGCTGCTTTCGCCGTTCCCGATCTTGCCCGCACTCTTACTGACGAAGAAGCAAGCGCCTACGTCATCACCGACGAATGGGACGGGCAGATTGAGCAAGGCGAGCCCTTCGAGGAAGCTGCCGCGCCCTACAAGCTTGCCAATCCTGACCGTCACTTCCGTTACATCGGCGATGTGATGACCAAACGCAGAGGCAAGCGCGGCTACGTGCCGGTAATTGACAAGGCAAGCGGTAAGCCTGTGGTGGTCAGCGGGATGACTCTCAGCTCCATCCCTATGCATATTCACGAGGAGCGAGTACGGCGAGTAGACGCTAAGACTGATGGTCAGGCGGCACAACGTCAGGAGCCGATACGCGAGCAGCTTGCCGATGCAGGTAAGGCAATGGGACTTGGCACGGCGGCGCTGGATGCGTTTGATACTGCTCGCACACTCGGCGGTGCTGGCGGTACCGGCACAAGCGGTAGCGATATTCGCAACTCGGATATGTACAAAGCGATACGTAATGCAAAATAGCACTTGCGCTCAAGGTTGTATCTGTGGTACCGTGCTCTCATCGTAGGACGCAACCCGTCCTCGATCCCATCAGGTTGTGACAGCGTAACCCGCTGCCAGCTTCAGTTACTAATCCCTAAAGTCGTGTCAGGAGAATAGCTATGGCAAATGTGGACAACGCACATGGCATGCGTATTATTGGCCACATGTTCGGGGTTGGGCCTGAAGTGGAGCAGATGGATAAGGATTCGGGCGGCGGCGTGTTATACGTCAATGATGTGATTGTGCAGGAAACAGACGGTAACATCGCCATCGGCGCGGCGGGCGCAGCGGTCAGCGGCGTCAACCTGAACTACGGCGCGACAGGAGTAGCGAGTACGCACCTTGTCGTGGTCGATCCGTTCATCATCGGCGAGATGCAGGATAACAATGATACGGATGGATTTGCAGCGGCCGATCGCGGCGGCAACGTGGACATTGAGTTCACCACTGCTGCTGTTGCCAGTGTCCCGACGAAGATTAGCCTCAACGAGATGGACGAGAGTACGTTCAGCACGACCAACACGCTGCAACTTCACCTTCGCCGCCTTTACAATTACGCAGATGCTTTCAACGGCGCGAACGCTTACGGGGCCTTCTCGCGCTGGGAAGTGTCCTTCAACAATCACCGCAGAGCGACTGGCGTAGTCGGCTTGGCATAAGGAGTAATCATGGCGATACCATCGAGTAGATTACAGTTCACCGATTACTACCTCTCGACTATGCTTCCGGCGCTTGAGGCGGTAATTGCAGATGAGCAGGCTTCACGGCCTGAACAGTATCCTCAGTTCTTCAACGTTGAAGACACGACCAACAGCATCGTGCAAAAGGGCGAGATTGCTACTCTCGGCCTGATGAATCAGACGGCAGAAGGTGAGAACGTTCGCTACGATGCGCCAATCCAGGCGTTCAACAAGACCTACACGCCAGTTGATTGGTCGCTTGGCACGCGTATTACTCACCGGATGGTGGCCGATGACAAGTACGGGATCATCAAGGCCGTCACAGCGTCTCTGCCTCAATCCTCGCAGGAAACCATCGAGGTTCAGTCTGCGAACGTCTACAACCGGGCGTTCAACTCGTCGTATCTCGGACCAGACGGCGTGATCCTATGCTCAACAGCACACCCGTTGGTAGGCGGGGGCACGCAGGCGAATAGGCCGACCGATGCGGACCTGGACATTCCGTCACTTGAATCCATGATCACACTCTTTCGCAAGTTCGTGAATCATCGCGGATTGAAGAAACGACTCTTGCCAAAGTTTCTGGTTGGCCCGCCTGAACTGGCCTTTGCGATGACTGAAATCCTGTCTTCGCAGATGCGCTCCGACACGGCGAACAACACGATCAATGCGTTCAAGGCTGGCGGTATCGAGCAAGGCACTATTACGCCTAAGGTATATGAGTACCTCACTGACACCGACGCGTGGTTTGTCATCGCCAACCCTTCCGACCTTCGCCTTCGTGTTATCCATCGAGAGCGATTCGCAACTATGCACGATGTTGACTTTGACTCCCGCTCCATCAAAACCGCCGGCTGGATGACGTTTGATGTCGGCTTTGACGGATGGGAAGGCATTGCCGGTACGCAAGGAGCTTAGCTGGCCCACACGACACCAGCTTAGAGCAAGATCGGGTCACTGAGCGCAAGCCTGTGGCCCGATCTTGAACCGATCACGATAGCAGCGATGAGGATCGGACGCTGGCTGGACCTCGGCCAGTAGGCAGGCTTCGGCTATTCGACTTATCGTCTAGGAGGTTATCATGGCTCACGACAGAGCATATTCCCGTTTCACTAAAGTAGAAGTAGGCACGCTGATAGTCAACGATGCTGTCACCTTTCCTGGCGGCGCAGGGTCTATTACCGGCGACCAAACTATCAGCGGTAACATCATCTTCACTGCTGCGTCGGCTAAGCTGATTCCCGGCGCTACCAGCTTCCTCATCCGCAATAACGCCGACTCCGCATCAAACCTGTCTATCACGAACGCCGGCGTTGTCTCGCTGCTTGGCACCGCTGCGACTGCTCAGCTGATCATCACGTCCACGAACGCTGCGGCGTTTGCAGTGGGACGGCTGGGTGCGACTACTCCCGCGCTGGTGGTCGATTCTAACACGGCAACCTCAATCACCGGCATTAAGATTAAGTCAGCGGCAACTGGCAATGGCGTTGCTGTCTCAGCTATCGGCGAGGCGTCCAACGGTAACCTGACTATCGACGCACAGGGCTCGGGCACGCTTTCACTCAACGTAACCGCCACTGGCAATATCGTCCTTGGCCGGGCGGCAACGGGCGTGTCGCTGTCGGTGACAGGTGCGGTGACGACGAACAACGCGACAGCTGTTGCGGCTCCGTCGGGCGCGGCAGCGGCGTTTCTTACCTCGACTACTGCGTTGTTAGGCATCTGGTTTGTCTCCGCGACTCCGAACGCGCAGCTGACCGCAGCGAAGGGTTCACTGGCACTTGCTACAAACGGTTCGTCGGCGTCTACGCGGGCATTTATTAACTCGGATGGTGCCAGTGCATGGGTTGCTGTAACTACTGCATCATAGGAGAGATATGAGCGCAGAACTAACCGAGCCATTCGAGGCGTCGTTTGTATCCGCTGAGCGAATGTACGCCGAGCGCCTGAGCACATCGGACTTGGCTTTTCTGCGGGCCGCGCAAAAGCAGCAGGAATCGGCCAAGACGGTGATGGACTTCACGCTTGGACAACTCGGCGCGCGATACGAACTACGGGAAGGCGACCAGATCACACCCGATGGTGAGATCGTTAGAAAGCAATGACGACAGACGGTAACATCATCGTTCATGTGACGCGCAATGAACTTGATAATCAGCTAGAGTCACGAACCTATTCCTGGGTAGGCGGACGTTTTGCTCATCTTTCTCATCGGTCTTTAGCTGACATCGGAATAAGGACCGCTGGGGCTGGCGGCATTCTTGTAATAGGCAATCTACGATTGCGTGTGGTTGATTACGAGTATGATTCACGAGCAATGACGGTATGTCTTGACGGATGGATAGCATGGTTGCTTGCTTTGCTCTGGCCGCTTACCCGTTGGGGTCAAATTCTTCGGACGCGGATGATCTTAACAGCAATAGTCTGGGGATTTGGAGCTATTCAGGGAGGCGATCTTATCACGATTGGCAATCTGCATATTGTGCGAACCGTCCGTGCTTGGCGGCATCGCTGGAACCAGCACGTTAAGAGGTTGTCAGAATGACGACACTGGGACAAGTACAAATCAGGCTTAGCAAGCTCCCGCAGAGCGCGGGTGTGGATAAGACCGTGTTGCTCGGCGTGGTCAACGATGTCTATCAGCGCTTTCTCGGCTCCTATCAGTGGTCACGGCTGGTCAAGTCGGGCGTGATTGAGACGACTGCCGTTTATCAAACTGGCTTCGTAGCGATTGCTGACAGCGAAGAAGGCCCGAGTACTGTACTTACGGGTGTAGATACCGTGTGGACGGCCGCGATGACCGGTCGGCGAATCCGCATAGCGGGACAGAATGAAACCTATGTGTTCACTTACGTTTCCCCTGAGAGCGCGACTATAGACAGAGCTTACGAAGGTAATACGCAAACAACTGGAACGTATGTTATTTTCCAGTCCATCTATGCTGTTCCCGTTGACGTTGACTTCATCGACTCAATCGAAGTACCGAGCACGAATCAGGACTTGGATCAGGTCACCGCTGAGTACCTTGATAAACTCGCTACTGACCGTTGGGCGCTTGGGCATCCATCGCTGTACGCACCTGCGCCAGATGTGACGGTCAGCAATATCGTCTATGCCGCTGTCGAGTTCTATCCAGTACCGTCCATTGCCGAAGGTCTGATCATCCACTATCACGAGACGGTGGACCCGATGACCTCTACGTCCAACACCTTCCTGCCGTGGGTGCCAATCGAGTGCATTGTCGCAGGGTGCGAGGCGGAATTGTACGCGATCAAGGGCGACCTAAACGGCTACCAGATGAAAGAGGCGAAGTTTCAAGTGTTGCTACGTGACGCCATGTCCAGCGATAGCGACCGGCAAGGCCCAACCGCGATGATTATGGACGAGCGATTCACGTGGCATCGAACAGCACGGGCGTTGAACCACGACACGTTCAACCGACACTGGATACAACTGAGAAACAGCAATTAGGAGACGATATGGATAGTAAGGGCGAAGCGATTTTTGAGGGTGGAGTGAATCTTATACTGAATCCGCCACCGGCAGCGAAGGTCGGTGTGGCTTACGGTGGCTGCTGGGTGCGAGTTGAGGCGGACGACGAGGGCGCGTTCACCGTTCGTCTATTCGGGACTGCGAGCTACGGTAATCGCTCTTTAACCGAACATGTTGATCTTGACGATCCCGGCCTCGCTCCTCTCAAGGCTGCGATAGGTCAAGTTATCAATGCCTACAGCGAGCAGATCAAGTTTCTTACGCTTCAGAGTGCCTATGCTGCCCGGCACTACGCAGTAACGCATGGCGAGATGAAGGAGGATGCATAATGGCTACAGCACCGCAGCAGGTTAAGTCAAATCTCACGCTCAACGTGCATGATGCGTGGCTGCCGCCCGCACTGGACACTTCTCTGCGAAAGCGGAAAGATCACATTGCACAGGCTATCCGTGATGTATTACGTTACCTGCCACGAAATATGCCTGGAGCGCGGGACGCGGCGATTGAGCTGATTGATCGGCTTTCTGCTGCCGTTGTTCTTGAAAGTAATCTTAATATCATCGTCTATCGTGGGCGCGAGTCGCTGTTGAATTTCAACGACCGCCGTGCTGTCGAGGATTACGGCTCAGTCGGCTGGAAAAAGGTAACGACCGCAGGTGTCAACTATCTTGTAGACGCATGGCAGAACTCGGTTGAAATGGAGAATATGAAGTATCACGGGCTTGGCACGGGTACGGGCGCGGAATCTAACGCTGATACCGCACTTGGCACTGAGCTGACCACTGAGTACAACCCTGACAGCACCCGCGCGACTGGTTCACTGACCGAGGGGGCCAGTTCAAATATCTTCCGCACGCTTGGTACCAACACCCTTGATGGCACGCCCGGAGCGGCACTCAGAGAGCATGGCATCCTAAGTGCAGCTTCAGGCGGTACATTGTGGGACCGAACCTTATACTCTGCAATTACTCTATTTAGTGGAGATAGCTTGGCTTCGACCTACGATCTCACTGCGAGCGCAGAAGCATAATGGCATCAGGCGATACGCTCCTAGTATTCACCCCACACATGAATCAGCCGCCGTCGAGCGCCTATGCAACGCTTGACACGCGGAATGGTCATCTCGTGCTTGACTTCGATGGTGCGACAGACGAGGAAGCGATCTTTCCCAGCGTCTTGCCACGCAACTATGCCAGCGGCGGACTCACGGTCAATTGCTATGTGGCCTTTACGTCAGCGACCTCGGGCTCAGTTCGCATCCAGGCTGCGTTTGAGCGAATGGATGCATCCTCGCTTGACATTGACGCGGACTCGTTTGCTTCATTTCAATCGGCAGGCGGTACCGCGCCCGGCACCTCGGGCCAACTTATCGTAGTCGCGGTTACGTTCACCAATGGAGCGCAGATGGATTCGGTAGCCGTAGGCGAAGCGTTCAGGTTGAAGATTCGCCGTGATGCGGATGGGACAAGCGGGACGGATGACATCACGACGGACTGTGAGCTACTTCGGTGTGAGCTGAAAGAGTCATAAATAATCCTTCATGGCGAGATTATTCGATGGCGTGAACGACAGCTTACAAGCTGCCTCGGTTGACCTATCCGGGGTCAATAAATTTACGCTCGCCTTTGAGCTCTACTGGGATTCCTTCGGCACAAACGATGACCTCGCGCTGGAGCACACGGCTAATGCGGACACTGGCACAACGGGCTGGGTAGTTGACCCTAATTCATCCAGTTCAAAAATCAGCATTGCGCATCTCGGTAATGTTGGTCAGGTTACAGGCCGGATAGATCGTCCAAGCGCCGCCGCGTGGCATCATTACGTCATCATCTTTGACAAATCCGCGAGCACGAATGAGATCGGTCCCGTTTATCTGGATGGTTCAAGCGTTACGGTCACGATGGTCGCGAACGCGAATAACACAAACAACTTTGCAAACAGTACGCTTAATTTCATGTCTCGCAATAATGCGAGTCTGTTTGGTGCTGGACGGCTTGCTAACGTTGCAATCTGGCCCGGCGTGTTGCTGGATGCTGCTGAAGCCGCCGCGCTTGCTAAGGGCGTTTCGCCGATTCTTATTCGTCCAACTTCCAAGCCTTATTACTGGCCCCTAATCGGTCGAGCCAGTCCTGAAGTCGAGTTATTCTACGGCAATACAGCAACGGTTAATGGTGCTGTTGCTACTCCCGGTCCTGCGCTAATTGAACCGGGTGCTCAAGCCGCTGTCTCGATACACTCGACAACGCAGTTTGCAAGTTTTAGCGGCACATTAGCCACCGCAGGCACCGTACAGATGAGCGTCACCCGGAGCATGGCGGGCAGCTTGTCCATGTCCGGCGCTCCAACTAAAGCAGTCACGCGAGGGACACCCTTTGCGGGTACACTGGCAAGTACTGGAGCCTTAGCTAATCTTAAAGTCACGATACTCAATACCGGTGGAACCCTAGCAACAAGTGGCGCGCTCAGAACGGTAATTACAAAAGCCGCATCGGGCCAGCTCAGCTTATCCGGCGACCTGACCACGGATCACAATATGGGACTGTCCCTTGCTGGAGTCTTAAACCTAGCAGGAGCAGTCAAGAAAGCGGTAAGTAGTCATTTTGCGGGGACGTTGGTAGAAACGGGAACGCTGACAAACGCTCGGGCAATTTCACCGGCTGGAACGCTGGTAACATCGGGAATACTTACAAAGCGTGCCGGTATTGCCCGAGGTGGAACGTTAAACACTTCTGGAGGATTGACCAAACGGATAACGCAGGCGCTTTCTGGCGTGCTCAGCTTCTTCGGTATTCTTCGCCGGGCAAAGAGCACGGGTGATGCTGGAACATGCGAACTGGACGTTGCGGATTTAGTTGCTCGTATCTATGAACGGCTTGACGACAACGGCACGTATTACACAGAACCGGAGGTGCTACACGCTCTCGACATTATTCAACGACTGTTCGCGTGGCTGACCATGTGCGTCGAGCATCGTGCTAGCTTCAGTCTCATCGGAGGTCAAACGTTCTACTCTATTCGCTCTGAGCTATCTGACTTCTGGGCACCGCTGCGGGTCAGCTTACAATCAAACGGCGCGCGGCTCCTACCGATGACGCTGGACGATCTTGATAAGCTGGACGAGGGCTGGCAGTCAACACCTGGCACGGCGCGTTACTACTGCACGATGGGCGTCGATTTTATGGCAATCTATCCGCAGCCGGCAATAGGTACGTCGCTGCATTTTACCTACGCTGCAGAACCGTTGTCGATTACAAGTTTGCAAAGTGCTTTTGATGTGCCGAGTGATCAGTTACCGCTGTTAGTAGATGGAGCGATCTGGTGGTTGCGACTGAAGGAAGGTGGCGCTGAAAGTCAGGCAACACTTGAAGGGTTTGGTAGATTCGTGCAAGGCGCTAAGAAGTATCGCGAGTACGTGCAGGCGCGGAGTCAGGCTCAGCTTTATGATAGTGCGCCAGTCGAACTAACGCACTTCGACCTATCCCGCTTTATGTTCAGACCGCAGAAAAAGGAGAAAGCAGCATGAGTAATAATTACGCCGATGAGAAAACGGGGCTCAGCATTCAGATTGCCAGCGATGGTTCATTTGACATCACTGCCCCACCAGCACAGCCAACAATGCGCCCTACGATAGTGTTCACGGGTGGGCCTACGGAGAAAGCAACGACAGAGGAACAGATTGAGGCGTTTCTGGCAAAGTATGCGGAAGATGAGGCGGCTAAGATACCAGCAGAGGAGACTGCCGTTGAGAAATCGCCTACCGAGAAATCCGAGGTCGAAGAATCCACTGAGGACACTGCCGGGGAAGCCACCGAAGACGAAGCGACCAATCAAGTAAAGCGGGGTAGTTTGCCTGACGACTTCCCTTATCTGAGCTTTCTCACGGCAGGCGGCGTGAACACCTATGCTAGGCTCCGCAAACGTATCGAGGCAGGAACGCTAACCGAGATTGACGGCATTGGGGATGTGCGAGCGGCTGAGATTGAGGAAGCGTATAACGCATGAGCGATTCGGTCGTAACGAGAATCACCGCGCTTCTGCCTATGCTCCACAGTGACACGCGAGCAAATTTAGTGGCATGGGACGATTCCTTCCTTACCCGCGAGTTCAACGACGGTCTACGTGAAGCGACCCGTACTAGCGGTCTATTTGTTGCACACAACGACTCGTTTATCAATCTGATTCAAGGTGTCATTTACTACATGCTGCCATCTGACCTGCTTGATGTGATCCGTGTAGCGCTGGATGGAGTGGCGCTGATTCCGTCCAGTACCAGTGAACTGGAGATGCTATCAGAATCGTTTCAATACGATCAGGGCACTCCACAATATTGGTATCTCGATCACGGTGAATATCATCAGTTAGGCGTATATCCTGTGCCAAACGCTCTAGCCGCTGGCTCACAACTCGACCTGATCTACCACAAGTCACCCTGCGCGTTCGATGAAGCGCATACTAGCACAACGCTCGATGCGCCGCTGATTCTCGGCGATATGCTTGAATTGCGTACGCTGACTGAAGCATATAAATGCGAATCAGATATGCAGCTTCCTGAAGTGGCACAGATGACCACTCAGGCAATCGAACAACTCTACAAACCCAACTTCCTTGAGCTATACGGGAGAGATCAGTAGTGCCGTTTCAAAAGTCCGTGCAACGCGTCCTCGGCGGCTCTCTCAACTTGCGTGCTCGCGGTACCGAGATAGCCGATCACGAGCACCAGAAGAGCATCAATGTCGCCTACGATCAGAACAATGGTATTCGTTCGCGTAAGGGACACGAGTCCATCTGTTCGGCCTCCGATGTCAAGCAGATGATGCGGGCAATGGGCTCTCGTTGGCAGGCGACAGGCAGCGCATACATTGCTGGATTTAAGAAGTACATATGGAAAATGGGCGGGGGTGCGGCTAACAAAGACTGCGGGGCAATCATCAGTCAGGGTGGTCCGCGTAAGAGCGACGGCACAAGTGACTGGCGCTGGATTGCCGAGGCTCCAACGGACAAGGCGACGATTAAGACCGCTGAGGAGGTGATAACCGTTGTCGATGATTTCAGCGGTGGGTGGGAAGTTGACCCCGATGACACGGAGTTTGAATTTGGCGCACACGGAATCGATGGCCTGTTCATTCAGGGGAGCGACGATACGGTAATCAGCGCCACTAAGGAAGTCGGCCTCAATCTCTACGACGGGCAGGATATTGACGACGTGTTCAAGATCAAGGTTGCCGCAAAGAAGTGGAGTAATGTTGCAGGCGTAACCTTCGAGGTAGACGTAGGCGACGGCTCTTTCACCAACGACTACTATCGCGTGCGGATGCCGTTGAACATGATCAAAGCGGCGCGTAAGGAAATCATTACCTTCTATCTACGAAAGCGAATTAAGGAAGTAGACGTTGCCGCCGATGACAAGTTCAGATACGGCGCGTTCGAGCGGGTTGGTTCGGCTACTGACAAAGATTGGCGCTCGGTTGTTAAACTGAGGGTGAAGGTGGAATTCACGCTAGCAACCCGCTTCTGGTTTGTCGCTTGGGATATGATTGGCGACGAGGACAACACCCTTGAGGGCGATGATTATAAGGTCTATTACACCTATACGACTGAGGACGGTCACGAATCGAACCCCTCACCGCCAAGCGATGCCATAGTTGTCAATCACGCTTCGATTGAAGTCAGCGAGATGAAGGAGTCGGCCGATCCCCAGGTAACGGGCAAGAACGTCTATCTGACAGGCGGCACGCTTGGTGCAGTGTACCGGGTGAATGGCGCAAAGGAAGCTGCGGATGGTGAGGATGATCCTGGTCCCGTAATGGGCGCGACCTATACGATTATTGCCAGCGCGGATGATCTTACCAACTTTGACGTGGTGTTGGAAGATGACCACGACGACCCGCCCGACGCAGATGGCGATGCTGGTCCTTACTACGGGCGCATTCTCGCTTGGAAAGGCAGCCGTTTCTATTGGTCACATTTAGACAAGCCTTATGCGTTTGCTAACCCCGATGGACCCGATGGCGACTGGGCCGACGTAGACGAGAATGCCGGTGACATTAAATGGATCAGTATTCGTCCACACGAGGCGTGGCTGTATGGTGAAAATGAGATATTCATCCTTGTTGGCGATCCGGCAGACGCGGCAGGTGAAGTACACCCCTCTGGTATCGCGATGGGTACGCCGTCCAGGACTGGGGTGGCAAAGGCAGGTGGTGTTGACGTGGCCTATCTTGGACAAGGCATCTATCTTGTTGACGGTTCCAGCATTCGCAAAATCAGCCAGCAGATTGACCCGATATTCAAGGGGCGAGCGGTAACGTTGTGGGACGGTACATCGGTTCAGCCCGTAGGTAATCCATCAAGTGTAGCTGTGGGTTACGACGACGGGATTGTCTGGGTGAGCTACGATGCAGGCACGGTCAGATGTGAACTGGCTACTCAGCGCTGGTTTCAGGACAACCGGTCATTCACCTGCTTTCAGGGCGAGAGCGAGGCGGGGATCCTGGGCGCGTTGAACGGTGGTGGAGTCGTCAAGTTGGAATCGGGTACCAGCGATGGTGGCGCGGCAATATCGCTGGACTTTCTCAGCAAAGCATACGACTGCGGAATAAACGATAACGAAAAGCGGTTCGAGGATGTGACGGTTCGCGCCAACACTGGCGGGCAGGCACTCACCCTGACAGTCTACTACGCGGAAGGGATAGGCGTCTCCACTACCCTTGGCAACGGTCGTACGGTGTTCCAGCTCAACAGCGGTGATGGTATACGCGCACGAAACTTAGCAATCAGAATTCACGGCGATGTAACAGATGAAGTGTTCATTGACTCTATTGACATCAACTACTATCCAGAAGCGCGTGAGGCGAAGTCGTTTGACACGCAGGTGAGTGACGCGGGCACACCAAAGGTGAAACTGATCCGCGAACTGCACGCCGATCTTGAGAATGCAACGGACGTGACACTCAAACTTGAAACCGACGTGCCGAGTTTTGCACTGACCTCGCGTGAAGTACATACCATCGGCACTAATCTGTTTCGCCGTACCGAGCCAGTGGTGATGAATGCCGAGCGGTACGGTCACGATTTCCGCGTGGTTGCCAGCGGCACAGGCTACTTTCATATGTTTGGGGTGAGAGCGCTGGTGCAAGAGATTGGTCTATGGCTGCATGGGCAAAAATCCGAATACTATCTAAGTGATCCGCTCGATTTCTCCAGTGAGCGAATTAAACTGATTAAAGAGATAGAAATTGTGTATTCGACGGCGGGAACGGTTGCACTGACTCTATCAACAGACTTGCCGGGTAACAAGATTAGTAGCCGATTTACCTCTGCGCTTCTAGCCACTGTTGGCGAGCAGAGCGTGAAGATTCCAACAGGTGGGTTGATTAAAGGAAGGCTTTATCAGCTTCGTTTAGAGCCGACTGTTGATTGTAGAATTGAGGCTATTCGGTTTTGGATGAAGCTTGTCGGAGCGCCAAGTGCTACGTCTTGGGCGTGGGTTGATTTGCCGCAACAGAAGACCCAAGATGCGATTTGGACAAGTTTAAGCTTTGGAGCAGATGCAGTAGGATGAAGGAAGCAACACTACGCAAAGCCGCCGAGTTCTTCGAGCACAAGGCCGCTACCGCGAAGTGTGCGGGGTGCCGGGCGAGGGCAAGGCGGCTAGCGGAGAAATGTAAGCGAGCATTAGATGGCAAAAAGACAACCAGCGAATCTCCGGCGCGGGATCGGACAGGTCAGTAGCGCTATTGCGGAAGAGTTGAATGCTGCTGGCAAGGATATCGGCATGCCTGACATCGGGACTCGGTTAGTTAGCGAGATTAACCGGCATCTGGCAGCGCTCAATAGTCGTGTTGAAGCACGGGCGGGACATCACGGCACGGTGACGATTGCTACGCAAAAGAAGACGGTTGGTCCAGCGCTCGATTTACAGGGCGGCAGTGCCGTAGGATTTAGTAGTCAACCGCGTGACGGTAGCGAACCTATCACCCTTGAGTATTGGCGTAAACACGAAAAAGACTGCCAATGGTTTGAGCGTATGTTTGACGAGTGTATAGAGCTGAATGGCTAGAAAGAAGACCGCAAATACCCGGCGAGGTATAGGGCGCATTGGCGGAGCGATAGTTGACGATCTTAACACGCTTGGTGAGAGTGCGGGCAATCCGGGGCTCGGTACGCGGCTGGTGCGAGAGATTAATCAACATTTGGCCGTGCTCAATACTCGCATTGAGGCGCAAGCCGGACATCATGGTACGGTCACTATCGCCAAGCAGCCAAAGGCTTCAAGTTCGCATTCAGCTGGCCCGGCCCTCGATCTGCAAGGCGGGCGCGGCATTGGATTCAGCAGCCAGCCTACACAGGACAGCGAGCCTATTACTCTTGAATACTGGCGTAAGCACGAGAAGGACTGCTTCTGGTTTGAGAAGATGTTTGATGAGTGTTTAGACGTGATGCTAGATCGCCGTCCTTGTCAGCCTTGTGTTCCAGTGGATTGTCCCAGTATCATTGAGATGGTTGGTAATGATAGCGGTGCCGCCGGCGGAAGCGACGAAGAACGTTTTACTTATACGACCCGCAATTCCGTGCCTCCTCCACCTAATACTTTGATGGTAGCTTTTTGTATTACGCGACTAGATGGATTTGGCTCGCCAGCAGTTAGCTCACCAGGATGGACGTTTCAGGGAAAGCTAAGTGATTTTACTTGGTTGACAAAAGTTGCAGATGGTACAGAGACAAACTGGACGTTTACTATACCCTTTGTTCCTCTTGGGGATAGAGATAATCCACCTACTCTCTGGGTTACTACTATACAAATGGCACAGGTTGATCTGATTTCCAGAGTGCCTACAGGTGGCCCGACTCCAATAATCCAACACTTGAACTTTGAGGCATTCGTATTTCCTGATGGCATTCATGTTCCGCCTTTAACGGTTGACGCGAATGGGCCATATGCTTATATCCAGCTCTTCGTAGGGACAACCACTGCTATAGCTAGCACAAGCGGCATAGCGCCCGATCCTGATCCGACTCCGGGGATTCTCGAATGGGGCGGTGGCAGCGGTGGCGGTTTTTTTGGTGTTGGTAACACTTCCATAGAAACTTCTTATTGTGCCGTTCCATGTCCAGAGGTCGGCGAAAATACTTTTCACTTTGCAATAGCCACTAGCGAGGAGCACCGCGGTGCCGCTACTCACGGTGTCGCGCTACTACTTACTTTTGCGCCGGGTAAGGCATAATCTATACAAAAGGAGATTGATCAATGGCAAAGAAGCATCCGGGCTTTCAAGCTGTACAAGCTAAAATCGCAGCAAGAGAAGGTATCCCGATGAAGAACGCTGGAGCCATTCTCGCTAACTCGACACGGAAGGCGTCACCGACAGCAAAGAAGGCGAATCCAAATCTCCGTAAGGTAAAAGGTAAGTGATAGAAGTTATTGGCGACAAAATAATCGCACGGCGTCTCAATCTACCCCGGCGCTACGGCTCTATCTTCGCACCTGATCAAGCAGTGAGGCTGTCACAAGAGTACATTGTCGAGTACGCTGGTAAGGGCGAGTATGATAAGCGAGGCCGCTTGCAGCCGCTTGACGTGAAAGCCGGAGATCGTGTGCTTATTGGCAAACACGATGCTAAGGCAATCGAGTTGAACGGCGAGGAAAAGTGGACGTGTCGGGAGCAGGATATCATTGCGGTGATTGAATTATGAGCAGTCAAGCAGTCTCACGACAGGAGCGATGGGTGACGGGTCTTGGCTCGCTAAGTGTGCGCTCGCCCTTTCCTGCACATGCGTACTTTCAGCTCTATGACTGGAGTTTACCGGTATGGAAACTAATCGCTAGTGACGACACGCCAAAGGACCGGGAAGGCTTCGTTGAATTCGAGATTGGAATAACAGACGATTCATCCGTTAAAACGTGGGGAATCTGGCGGGGCGATGAACTGGGGGGATTTGTTTCTGCTATTCGATTTCCACAAAGACGGTGGATTGCCCAACTGCATTGCGTGTTTAAGAAATCGTTTAGAGGAGACGCTACAACCGGCGCGGCGGGTAAGCAGATCTGTCAGGAGTTGTTTGATGACAAGGTTCTGAAGATTGAGATGTGGGTGTTCAGTGATAATCATGCGATTAAAGGCTTAATTAGCCGCCTTGGAGGACGCGTAGAAGGCACACTCAGCGCACAAGTCATGCGCGACGGCAAGCCTATCGACATGGTGGTTTATGGTCTGTATCGAGAGTCACTAAAGATGGAGTAAAGACTATGCCAATGATTGTTCCATTTCTTCCTGCAATTATCGGGGCTGCTACTAGCATTGGTGGCGGGCTGCTTCAAAACAGCAAATCAGGCCGCACAAGTACCAGTGATTTCTCACGCTCGGGCAGCACGGAAGGCATTCTTACTCCACGCCAGCATCGTCTTGAGAAATTAGACCTGAACACGTTAATGGATCTGATTAGCCAGGGACCGAACGTGATGCAGAGCGATCGTAACCTGATGCGCACGCAGACAAACCAGACCTATAATGCGATTGCGCCACGGCTGGAGTCATCGCTGGTGTCACGCGGCTTTGGCAACAGCGGTAAACTTGGGGCAGGATTCAAGGGGCTGGACATTGCGCGGAGTAATCAGATTCAAGCGGGTGAGGCGGGACTGCGACAGGAAGCGATGCAGCGGTTCTTATCAACGCTTGGGTTAAGTCATCAGTTTCTGACACCGCGAACGGTCAATACAACGGAGACGGGCACAGGCTCAGCAACGGGGCCGTCGCAGTTAGGCAACATCATTGGTGGCAGTGGATTTGCGCTAAGCCAGTTTTTGAAGAATCTGCTGGCAGGCGGTGGTAGCGGCGACTTCAGCGGCACGCCGTTTACTGATTTCACAGGACAAGTATGACCGATCCTCTTGACCTTCTTGCGCTGATCACGGACGGCGGGTTACCACCTACTGCATCACTCATGCCGGGCGAATCGGCGGGTATACCAACTGATCAAGCTGGCCAGTTAGGCAGTGTGCCTTCGGCCATTCCGGGCCAATATGGCGGTCGTCGGCAACCAGGTCAACTACCTGCGCCGCGCATTCCTGCGACTAAATCTGCGCCTAAGCCGCGTTCAGTCAGCGGCAAAGGCGGCATTGACCTGAGCAACCTTGGATTAGGTGAGTTGCTATTTCTCGTCCTTCACCCACAAGGTCCGGCAATCATCGGTGCGATGGTGAACGCGACGGCTCAGAAGCAAGATCGTGAACTACAGCGACAGCAAATGGAAGTACAGGCCGGCCGGCTTCAACGCGCGAATCAAATGCAGGACTTGCAAACTCAACTTAGCATGAACCAGATGGGTGCAGTGCCGATTACGCCGGGAGTTGAGCGCGTGACAGGTGCAATGAACGAGGCATTCGGCCCGCCACAAGAGCCGCGAATGAGGGCTAAGACTCCAGTCGGTGATTTCTACGTCCCTACAGCACAGGAACAACAACAGAAAGCCTATGATGCTTATGTGGGCCAGGAAGAGTTGAAGGCACGGCTGGCAGCGAGAGCGGAAGGCTACAAGGCAGCAGCTAAGGCAGCCGCCGAGCCCAAAGTACCACTCGCTCCTGACTTCTCTACGTTCTTCAAGCTAGGCGAAGTCGATGCACTTCCACAGAAGTCCGTAGACTCAATGGTGCGACAGTACAACGCACTTAAGCCCGAGAAAGATCACGTTACAGTACGAGCAAACAACGACGGTACGATGAGCGTAGTAAGAGTGGGGGCAGCGGGAACGACTGTCGAGCGTGTGCAGGGTGGGCCAACGGTGCAAACAAAGGAAGGTGGAATGACTCCCGCTCAGCAAGCTACTCAGAATCGCCTATCAACTAAGGACGCAGCGGCAGCAATGAAGCACGTGCAGGAGTTGATTACTAATGCTACCCGTAAGCGGCCACGTGGAGAGGGAACTGCCGATCCTGCAACCGACCCTGAATGGCAAGCAGCGCGAGTGGCACGAGATAATGCCGTCGCGCAGTATCCTGACCAGCTGGAAGCGGGACCAAGCGAGGGCGGCTATCCTGACATTAGATGGAAACAGCGGGCGACAACACCGGGCACGGCAACTACGCGGATTGATCCTAAAATGAAAGCCTACGCGGATAAATACTTCGGCGGCGACATTGAACGTGCCCGTGCATATGCCGCCGCACACCCTTAGCCATGCAAGATCAGCCCATACCATCATTTGGCCGTTTTGTTGCCGAAAGCGACGTTGAGGAAAAGCATCAGGCGTTGACTGGCAAAGTCGCAGCGGCTGATTCTCTCGCTGCACAGATACCAAAGTTCAGCGAGTTTGTGCCCGATGTGTCAAAGTTACAGCCGTCAAAGACTGTATCAGCAATTGCTTCTGCGCCAAAATCAGCAGCCAAACCGCCACAAGCCAACCTTGACCAAATCGCCGCACAATTCGAGGCAAT
>Ga0137407_10000084_pt1 | contig 71845 bp, 62 predicted proteins | sample CZOMad2_2_16fung_FD_108410 | JGI IMG/M metagenome (GOLD analysis project Ga0137407, IMG submission 108410) | Vadose zone soil fungal communities from Angelo Coast Range Reserve, California, USA - CZOMad2_2_16fungal (Illumina Assembly) | ecosystem: Environmental > Terrestrial > Soil > Vadose... | reverse complement strand
CCCAGCCCCAAACTCGCCGGCCGAGAGCCCGAAGACGGGAGACGAGATGAAAGGGATGGGCAACATGCCCGGAATGTCGGCCAACAAGGAAACGGCCCCGGAAAAGCCGGGCGAGTTTCGCGTACCCGTGGAGCGTCAGCAGCAGATCGGGGTTACCTACGCGATCGTCGAAAGGAAACCGCTCCATCACACGATTCGCGCCGCCGGCAAGGTCGCTCCGGACACTCAGCGCGTGTGGCGCGTGGTCGCTCGCGCCGGCGGTTATGTCCAGGAGCTTGGCGTCACCGCACCGGGCGAAGCGGTGAAGAAAGGCCAGGTGTTGATGACGCTTTACAGCCCGGAACTGCTGAGCACGCAACGCGAGCTCATCGATTTGTTGCGCATGCGTGACAGCGCTCCCAAAGGTCCACACTCCGCGCGTTCGGACGCTCAGGGCTTGATCGAGTCGGCGAAACGGCGGCTGCGACTCTGGAACATCACGGACGAACAGATCGCAAAAATCGAGCAAACGCGTCAGGCCGAAGATTCGCTTCCAATTCTCTCAAAAGTCGACGGCATCGTGCAAACGCTGCCGGTCACGCAAGGCATGACGATTGCGCCGGGCAATACGCTCGTGGACGTGGCGGATCTTTCCGTGGTCTGGGTCTGGGGCGAATTCTATCAGGAGGAACTTCCGATGCTGAAAGTCGGCGAGGAAGTAACGGTGAGTTCCGACTCCTATCCCGGCGAGCAGTTCAAAGGTCGACTCTCCCTTGTCGATCCTTTCATCAACGAGGTGAAACGGACCGGCCGGGTCCGGCTCGATATCCAGAATCCGGAGCTAAAATTGAAACCGGACATGTATGTGAATGTCCTGCTCGAAATGGACATGGGTGAGTCGCTCGTTGTCCCGGTCAGCGCGATCATGCCGACAGGCAAGCGTAACGTCGCCTTCGTCGACAAAGGCGAAGGCAGGCTCGAGCCGCGCTTCCTCGAACTCGGCGGGAAATTCGGCGACGTCTATGCCGTTAAGAGTGGATTGAAAGAAGGCGAACGCGTCGTGGCCAGCGCGAATTTCTTGATCGACGCGGAATCAAAAATCCAGGGAGCGCTGAAATCGTGGTAAACGCGAACGACATGCCGACCGGGAGCAAACAAGCGCTTCCTGCGCCGGAAACAGATCCCGAGGAACGACGCGGCCCGCCATTCATCGAACGCGTCATCGCAGCGAGCGCACGCAACAAATTCCTCGTTTTCATCTTCGTTCTCTTCGGCATCGCAGCCGGCATTTGGGCAATACAAAAAACACCGCTCGATGCCATTCCCGACCTCAGCGACGTCCAAGTGATCGTCTACACCGATTGGGAAGGCCGCTCACCAGACCTGATGGAAGATCAGATCACGTATCCGATTTCCACGAAGTTTATCGCGGCTCCGAAAGTGAAGTTCGTTCGCGGCGAATCGATGTTCGGCAAGTCGTTCGTTTACGTCATTTTTCAGGATGGCACCGACATCTATTGGGCGCGCTCGCGGGTCATTGAATACTTGAACGCAGTGCGCGGCTCGCTCCCGGAGGGCGTTAATCCGGTGATCGGACCGGATGCCACCGGCGTCGGCTGGGTCTTCGAGTACGCGCTCGTGGATGAAACCGGGAAGCACAACCTCGCCGAGCTGCGCTCCTTTCAAGATTGGAATCTTCGTTACGCGCTCGAGTCGGTAAAAGGCGTCTCCGAAATCGCCTCGGTCGGCGGATTCGTGAAGCAGTACCAGGTCGACTTGGATCCAAACAAATTACTCGGATACGGCATTCCGCTTTCCGACGTGGTCGCGAAAATCAAGGAGAGCAACGCCGATGTCGGGGGCAAAACCTTCGAGGTCGCAACGACAGAGTACTACGTGCGGGGCCGCGGCTACATCAAGAGCATAGAGGACATAGAAAACATCCCGCTCAAGGTCGATAACGGCACACCGGTCTACGTGAAAAATGTGGGCACGGTCCATCTTGGCGGCGATCTCCGGCGCGGAGTCGCCGAGCTCGATGGCAAAGGCGAAACGGTGGGCGGCATCGTCGTGATGCGTTACGGCGAGAACGCTCTCAATGTCATCGAGGGTGTCAAAAAGAAGCTGGAAGAAATCAAAGGCTCGCTGCCCGAAGGAGTCAAAGTCGTCCCGACCTATGATCGCAGCACGCTGATCAAGAATTCCATCTCGACGCTGCGACGAAAACTCATCGAGGAAAGCGTCGTCGTTGCGCTCGTCTGCTTGGTGTTTCTCTGGCACGTCCGCTCTGCCTTCGTCGCGATCATCACCCTGCCGATCGCGATCATCCTTTCTTTTCTGCCGATGCTAGGGCTCGACCTAACGAGCAACATCATGTCGCTCGGCGGCATCGCAATCGCCATCGGTGCGATGGTTGATTCAGCGATCATCATGGTCGAGAACGCCCACAAGTCTCTGGAGCATTTCCGAGAGGAAAATGGCCGCGAGCCGAGCGGCAAAGAGCGCATCGCCACGATTATCGCGGCCGCCAAAAGTGTAGGGCGTCCCCTGTTTTTCTCGCTCCTCGTAATCACCGTCAGCTTCATTCCCGTCTTCTCGCTCGAAGCGCAGGAAGGCCGGCTGTTCAAGCCGCTCGCGTTCACAAAAACCTTCTCGATGTTTTTCGCCGCGCTCCTCGGCGTCACGCTTGTGCCAGTGTTGATGACGCTGCTGATCCGCGGAAAAATCCGGCCGGAAGAGAAGAACCCGATCAACCGGTTCCTGATCTGGGCCTACCATCCGCTGGTCGAATTCGTCCTGCGCTTCCGCTGGTTCACACTCATCGTGGCCGGGCTCATCCTGGCGATCACGATCATCCCGTTCAAAAAACTCGGCTCGGAATTCATGCCGCCGTTGAACGAAGGCACAATGCTCTATATGCCGACGGCGGTGCCCGGCATGTCGATCACCGAGGCCACAAAGATCCTACAAATCCAGGATCGGATGCTGCGCAAAATTCCAGAGGTCGAGAGAGTGTTTGGCAAAGCAGGACAGGCGGAGTCGCCCACCGATCCCGCGCCGCTTTCGATGTTCGAAACGGTGTTGACCTTGAAACCGCCCGGGCAATGGCGAGCGGGAATGACGTGGGACAAGCTGACGGCCGAGATGAACGCCAACATCAAAACGCCGGGGATGGCGAACATTTTCTGGATGCCGATCCAAACGCGAACCGAGATGTTGACCACCGGGTTCCGAACCAAACTCGGAATCAAAGTCTTCGGGCCCGATCTCGGAAAAATTCAGGAAATCGGCTTGCAGATCGAAAAAGCCCTGAGCGATTTCCCCGACACCCGTAGCGTTTATGCCGAACGCACGACGGGCGGTTACTTCCTCGATTTCACTATCCAACGCGAGACGGCCGCGCGTTACGGACTGACCGTGGGCAACGTGAACGACGTGATCGAAAGCGCGATCGGCGGCAAGAACATCAGCACGACGGTCGAAGGCCGCGAACGCTATCCGATCAGCGTCCGATACGCGCGCGATTTTCGCGACGACCTCGACGCGCTCAAGCGCGTGCTCGTCGCCACGCCGACGGGGGCCCAGGTGCCGATCTCGATGTTGGCCGACATCAACTACAAGACCGGTCCGCCCTCGATCCGTGACGAGAATGGCCAGCTTGTTGGTTTTGTCTTCGTCGATATTACGACGAGCGACCTGTCCGGCTACGTCCAGCGGGCGTCGGAGCAGTTGAACAAAGCAATTCAGTATCCGCCCGGTTATTACATTCAGTGGGCGGGCCAGTTCGAGTATCTCCAGGCCGCGATGAAAAAGCTCCAGGTCGTGATCCCGTTCACGCTCCTGATTATTTTTGTGCTGATCTATTTCAACACAAAGTCGGTGACCAAGACGTTCATCGTGTTGCTCGCGGTGCCGTTCTCATTAGTCGGGGCGTTCTGGCTGATCTACTTGCTCGGCTACAACATGAGTGTCGCGGTGTGGGTCGGCATCATCGCGCTGGGGGGTCTCGATGCGGAGACGGGAGTCGTGATGCTGCTCTATCTCGATCACGCCTGGGAGAAATCTCGCGCCGAAGGTCGCATGAACAATTTCAAAGATCTGCACGACGCGGTCATCGAAGGCGCGGTGCAGCGCATCCGGCCAAAGATCATGACTGTTTGCGCGATTCTCTTTGGTCTGCTGCCGATCATGTGGTCCCCGGTTACTGAGGCGGGTGCCGACGTGATGAAGCGAATCGCGACGCCGATGATCGGAGGCATCGTGACCTCCGCCATCATGGAACTGCTGATTTACCCGGTGATTTATGTCCTTTGGAGGAAGCGCGGTTTGAAAGAGCAAGACGAGGAAGAAGCCCCGTTCATTCCGCCGGCCCTGATTCCATCCGAAGGTATTCGTCGCCGCTTACCCAGAATCATTGCAACGGTTCTGATCGCTGCCGTGCTCATTTACGGTGGCTCGAGACTTTGGCAGCATTGGTCGAGACATTCGGAGAGCAGCACGGTCGCGCAAACCGAGCCATTGGCTGTTCAAACCGTCGGCGATTTAACCGTTAAGGTCTTCGGCGATTTGCGGAGCGCGCAAAGCGATCTCCTGCTCGAATTCCGTAATGCGGCCGGCGAACTGGTCGATGTCGGCACGGTCAGATTCGATCTCAATATGAACATGGCCGGAATGACGATGCGCGACGCGGGAAGAATTCAGCCCGCCGGAAAACCGGGCCAGTACCGCGTCAAGGCCACTCCCGGAATGGCAGGCGATTGGAGCGCGAATCTTTCCTACGACGGACCGCATGGTCACGGTGAAACAAACATTCAACTGAGTGTAAAACCTGGCAAATGAGCCAACGGCTTTTGGCCTTCGGCCTCAGACAAATTAGCGATCGCGTTATTTCTCTGCCCCGCGGCGCTGACTGTTCATTGCCTCGATGCGTGCCAGGCCGATCGCGCTGTTGCCACTACCGACGACTTCGCTGTCAAAGCGATCATGGCAAATCAGATTTCCGCCGTAATGCATCACTTCGATCAGATGACGTTTCGCTGGCGGTGGTGGGCTGGTCCGATGCGACACTGGCGCCGGCCACAGCGCCATTGCGGCTGCGCCGGCCAACGATGCTACAGAAAGAATTCGCCACATACGACAATTCGTCGTTGGAGAAACAATCAACTGACGGCACGTCGATACTCGGCTCGGCCCGCTTTCACCGCAACATCAAAACCATCAAAACAAACGTACTCATGAAAACAAAACTGCTCTCACTTGTAACTTTTACCGCACTGGCCATCGGAGCATTGCCAATTTCTCCTTTGGCGTTCGCTCAAACAGACGTTCCGCCAACGTCAGCTCCGTCCACCCCGGCGCAAACGCCACCGACTCAGCAAATGCAAGGGATGGATTCCAATTCCGATTCGATGAAGCAAATGGCGGAGATGTGCATGCGGATGATGAACAGTGAAAAAGCGGCGATGCCGTACATCATTGCCGTTTCCGTTCTGTTCGGCCTTTTGTTGTTCGTCGCGCTGGTTCTCTTGATCGTGCTCGAAATCCTATGGATCAAGTATTGGAGCCGAATCTTGAAATCGGGCTCCCATCTTTCCGAGCGCAGCGCCGCGGTGGAATCGTGAATTTCTTCCTGAATGTCCAATGACAGAAAATGGGCAACCACAACCAAACAATAAAATGAAAACATTGATGCGGTATGCGTGTTCGGAAAAACGGGGCAGAGGAGGAATAAATTATGATGATGCCGCATATGTGGGTTTGGACGGTGATTGGAATTCTCCTCATCATCCTGCTTTTCATTCTCATCGCTAAGCTCTTGAGAAAGTGATGGGAGCCACAATTCAGGCAATGTACTCATGCGTCACTTGAACTGGGGTTCGCACACTTGTCCTAACGCACAGGGAGGAAAAAACAATTTGACCTTGGAGCCGCGTCCAAGGTTTAGAGTTTAGCCATGAAAGCAAATATCATCAGATCAAGCGGGCAAGTACTCGCCCTTTTATTGGCGTTGGGCGTCGCCAGCATTGCTCTGGGCGCAGATACGAAAGAGACCATGTGCGTCAAGCAAAAGAACGGGACATATAAGTGCAAAGCCAGCGGGAAAATTATGAAGGAGCCCTGCTGCAACACACCGGACAACGGGCCGAAACCCACGCCGAAGCCCAAGTAATCTTCATGCCCAGGAAAATCGAAGTCTTCAGTGCGGGTTGTCCGCTTTGCAACGAGACGCTCGCGGCGGTGAAGAATGCGGTCGCGGATTGCGGCTGCGAAGTCGTTGAACGACGATGCAGCGGCACGGAATGCTGCGACGAAGCAAAACAATACGACGTAAAAGCGATGCCGACGGTAGTAGTCGACGGACGGATCATGTTCGAAGGGCGCGTGACCCGCGAACAAGCTGCGTCACTGACGCTGCCGCGGCCGTGATCGACAAGCCTCTGCTGATCGGCCAACTCGCCGCTTCCGCAGGGATCAAGGCCGACTCCGTTCGTTTCTATGAGCGGAGCGGCCTGTTACCGAAGCCGACCCGCACCGCGTCCGGTTATCGGCTTTACGATCGACATGCGCTCGACCAGTTGCGCTTCATTAAGAAGGCGCAGTCGTTAGGTTTCTCCCTCGATGAAGTGCGACGAATCCTTCGCTTGAAGGATGAGGGAAATGCGAAGTGCCGTTCTGTCCTCGCAATGGCGGAAGTGACCTTGGCGGAAACCGAAATAAAATTGGCGGAGCTTCAACAATTTCACGACGCCCTCGCAGCTAACGTGCGACGATGGCGGAAACGGCCGCCGGGCACAAAATGCGCAACCGAATTCTGTGATCTCATCGAGCAGAGCTCCACCGATCAAGAGGGAAACCGGTGCCCCGCTAAACCATCGACTTAAGCGGCTGCATTTACCGGACACACACAGTGAAAGAAATCGCCCTCTTGCTTATCTTTCTCGCCCTGTTCCTGGTTCCGGCAGCGATTGCTTTCAAGCACGCCAAAACCGAGTTGGAGGTGAACCAGCAAATCTCGATGGCGACATTCAGCACCGCGCTGTGCGCATACGTGGCTTTGGCGGGCGGTATCGTTCTCAATTCCTGGCTGCATGTTTGGCCTGTGCCGATCACCGACTGGATCAGCCGAACTTCAGGCGCGGCATTTCTGCTCGCCGGCGCAATTGTCTATCTGACAGCGCGCTTGCAGCTCCGGTCGTTTCGCCAGACGTGGGCATTGCGGACAGATAAGCTCCTTACCGCAGGGATTTATCGTGTGCTCCGCCATCCGCAAAATCTCGGTTGGGGCCTGCTGCTGGCCGGCGTTGCATTGCTGGGCAGGTCGGGAGTGGCGCTGATTTTGACCGGAGTTTATATCGTCACCTGCCTGATTTGGTTGCCTTTTGAGGAGGCGTTTCTGGCGCGCCGCTTCGGTTCGTCATACACACGCTATCGTCGAGAGACTCCAGCACTGGTTCGCTTTCGCGAGTCTTCGAAACGCTGACCCAAAAGCGACCGTCGATTCTTTATGGATTTGATAAAACGTTTGAACATTAAGACCATCGGGCCGATCAAATAGGAATCGTGGTTCGTCGAATGGCAGCGTGGAGCCGATTCATTTTCGTCATCGTGCTGATGGCGGCGTGGTTCTCGATCTCTAATCACTGCGCGCTTGGCACCCTCATCGCGCTCGAAACAAAGAAACCGATGGCAGGAATGCATTGCCACGGCGCTCAGCCCAGTCCTGCCAAACATGGACGGGAACAGACGCCATGTTGCAAGGTGCTGAAAGCGCTGACCATCGCGAAGGTCGATCCCGGAGCAAATCCCGGGGCTTCTGTCCTAAAGAATTATCCTGTCTTCGAATTAGTCGTAGGGGTTTTGCATTCGCAAACGAATATGATAGCGCAGGACACCGGTCCGCCGGGCGCGTTATCGTTTTCTGAATCCGTTCTCCAGCGGAGCATTCTCGCTCACGCTCCTCCTTTTCTCGCCTAACGATCGGGCCCGCCATCGCGGGACTCTTATCGTTAGCTAACTCCCGCCCGGTTGCGGAACCTTCGCGTTTTCGCCATCCGGCCCTACGCCCGGTCGCCGCTTTGCGTCGATCCAATTTCAAAAATCAACCTACCTACAATAAATGAACCTGAAAAAAATCGCAGTCATAACAGTCGCGAGCGCAGTCGCGCTCGTCGCATTCGCCAGTCCGCTTTCGGCGTCGCCGCTAGTGGATCAAGACAAGAAATTCCTCGTCGCTTACGAAAAGGTACACGCCGCCCTCGTGGCCGACGATCTTGCCGGCGCCAGGAAACCAGCTGCGGAGCTCGGCACTGCGGGTGACGAGTTATCGAAAAGCACTTCGCTCGATGAAGCGCGCAAAGCCTTTAGCAAGCTGAGCGCTCAGGCGGAGAAGCTGGCGGCCGGCCAAACTGGTTTCTACGTCGTCCACTGCCCGATGCTGAACAAGGATTGGGTCCAGACAAGCGACAAGATCGCGAATCCCTATGGCGGCAAGGACATGACGACGTGTGGTGAAATTAAGAAGTAAATCCGCCGGGATTCCCCGGCCTAACCAACGACACACATGAAAAACAAATCCATAATACGGCTGATCGCGGCTCTCGCACTAATCGCAGCGACAATCGGGTTCGCCCATGACCCAAACGGAAAGGTCGACGCGATGAATGCGACACTCACACCGCTAAAAGGAGCGGAGTTCGAGCAGAGTTTCCTCGAACAAATGATCCAGCACCATCAGAGCGGGATCGAGATGGCGAAGCTGGCCAAAGATCACACGAAGCGGGCGGAGCTGCAGCAGTTCGCGGACAAGATGATCGCGGCGCAGCAAGCCGAGATCGAGAAGATGACCGGCTGGCTAAAGGACTGGTTCAAGGCTTCACCGAAGCCCGTCGCCAACGAGGCGGCTGATAAGGAGATGAAGATGCACATGCCGATGTTGAGCGACAAACATAACGCCGACTTCGACAAGGCCTTCCTTCAGATGATGCCACAGCATCACCACATGGCAGTCGAAATGGCAGAGCAGGCGGAGAAGAAAAGCACACACTCCGAATTGAAGGAGCTCGCCGCGAAGATTGCAAAGGATCAGCAGGAAGAGATCAAGCAGATGAAGGGCTGGGCCCAAGGCTGGTTCGGACCTGCCTAACAAGTAGAAGGGAACGATAATGCCACACGAAAAATACGAACGTTGTATCCACGCGTGTATTGCCTGCACGATAGCATGCGAACATTGCGCGTCGGAATGTCTGCACGAGCCGGATGTAAAGAAAATGGCTCGTTGCATCGAGCTCGATCGTGACTGCGCGGATATCTGCGCTCTCGCGGTGCGGCTGATGTCGCGCGGCAGTGATTTCGCTGCCCGACTCTGTGCGCTGTGCGCAGAGGTCTGCGAGGCGTGCGCCGCCGAGTGCGCGAAGCACGAACCACAGCATTGCAAGGATTGCGCGGAAGCCTGCCGCAAATGTGCGGAGGAATGCCAGAAGATGGCTGGCTGATTGGCAACGATTGATTTTCTCATGAACATTCTCTGGCAGCATCTGAGTGATCCCGAGTACGTTCATGTCCTCATCAATCCGTTGCCGGTCTACGGCCTGGCGATTGGCGTACTGGGGCTGGTGCTCGCGCTCGTCCTTCGTACGCCAAAGGTAACAATCGCGGCGCTTGTTCTGGTTTTCGTCGCCGGATTGTCGGCCTGGCCGACGTATCATTACGGCGAAGCGGGATACGATCGCGTCAAGGCGTTGTCGGACGACGCGGGAGCACAATGGCTCGATGAGCACATGGCCCGCGGCGAAAAACTGATCTGGGTCTTTTATGTTCTGGCGGGTGTAGCTGCTGTCGGCGTCGGCGCCGTCGCCAAGTGGCCGCGAACCTCGTTCGCGATTTCCGTTTTCACGCTGGTGCTGGGAGCCGCGACGCTTGGGATCGGCGGATACATCGCTTACGCCGGTGGTCACGTGCGGCACCGGGAATTTCGTTTCGAGCCGCCGCCCGAAGCGAGGGGGGCCGAGCATCATCACGACGAGCATAAGCCGGCCGACGAACAAAAGCCGTCTGGTTCACCGGCGCCGATGGAGCATGCCGAGCATGAGCAGATGCCGAAGCCTGCCGATCAACGAACGCCGACAGAAGAAGAGAAGAAGCAGTTGGAAGCGAGCCGGCTTCAGTTAGAGGCGAGCAGGCTGCAACTCGAAGCGAGCCGGAAACAGTTGGAAGCAACCAAGGGAGCCAGCCCCTCCACCACTCCGGGCGCAAGCGCATCGGCTTCGCCGCCGGAACACAAACACGATGATCATCCGCATTAAGGCAACGCGATCGCTCGGCGCGGCGATGGCCATGGCATTGCTCACCGGATGCTCGGCCCCAGCTCCGCCGCCTTTGCCTGCAAACAATCCGGCCGATGCCGACGTAAGCGTGCCTGCCGACGCACCGCGCAACGTGCTCGGCCGCGACGAGACGACTTTTGCCGTCCAGATGGAGCTACGCAAAACCGAGGCGGCGGCGAAGAACGCCGAGCAGATGAGCCATGGCGACATGCCGGGCATGCAGCAAAGCGAGAAGACTCCTCCAAACGCTGAACAGGAAAAGAAGGCGATTGAGGGCGAGATGAAAAAGACGGCCGAGGAAATGAAACAGACCTCGGAAGAAATCCAAAAGAAGTTGGAGCAAACGCCGCCGGCGGCTTTCTACTACACCTGCCCCATGCACCCGGAGATCCATCAGGACAAACCCGGCAAATGTCCGAAGTGCGGGATGACGCTGGTGAAGAAGGAAGGAACGCCACCAAAATGAGAAGGCTTATCCTTGCGCTGGTGCTAGTCTCGGCAAGCAGCGCCGTCGCCGGGAGTTTGGATCGGTCTTTCGACGATGTCTCCGGCCTCGTACTCTCGCGCACTGGGAAACGCGTGCAGTGGAATCGCGGCACCGCCCAGGATGTGGAAGCGGCGAGTTATATCCGCGCACAGTTGAAGCGGCCGCTTACCGCGAGCACGGCAGTTCAAATTGCGTTGCTCAACAATCACGAGCTTCAGGCCGCCTATGAGGAGATTGGGCTCGCGCAAGCTGATCTCATCGAGGCCGGGTTACTGAAAAACCCGCTCTTCACCATCGAGCGAAGGTTTCCCGGTCAGGCCTTGGAAGCCGATCTTCTCGGTGAGTTTATCGATATTCTATTTTTGCCGTTGCGGAAACGCATCGCTGCCGCGCAGCTCGAGGCCGCGAAGCTCCGGGTCGGCGCGGAGATTATCAAGGCTGCCGCAGAAGTGCGCGTCGCGTTCTACGAAAACCAGGGAGGTCTCCAGATTATCGACTTGGCGCAAAACGTAGAGCAAGCGACCGCGGCCTCGGCCGAAGCCGCACTCCAACTGCATCAGGCCGGCAACACTCGCAGTCTCGATCTGGCGAACGAAGAGGCCTTCCACGTCCAGGCGAAACTCGACTTGGCGAAAATCCAATCGGCCGGTGTGGAGAATCGCGAAAAACTCACCCGCCTGCTCGGCCTTTGGGGGGCGGACACAAAATGGCGGGTCTCACCCCGGCTTCCCGATCCATCCGGTAGCGACGTGGGATTGTCTGATCTTGAATCGCGCGCGATTTCGCAGCGGCTCGACTTGGCCGCCTTCAAACAGGAAACATTAAGCGAAGCGCGCCGGTTGGGGCTCGTTCGATTTGAGGAAATCTCGCGGGGATTCGAAATGGGCGGGCATTACGAGCGGGAGAAGGACGGTCAGTACTCTGTGGGACCAAGTCTCAACCTGCCGATTCCGTTCTTCAATTTCGGACAGGCGGCGAAGGCGCGGACCGAAGCGAAGGTGCGGCAATCGCAGCAACGCTATCTCGCGCTCGCCGTCCAGATTCGATCGGAAGTGCGCTCGGGACGCGACCGAATGGTGCTGGCCCGGCAGCGCGTCGAGTATGCGCAAAGCACGGCGCTGCCGCTTCGTCGCCGCGTCGTCGACGAATCGCAACTGCAATACAACGCAATGCAGATCAGCTTGTTTGACCTGCTGAAAGCGAAGCAGGAAGAGATCAACACCGGCCGCGACTATGTGGAAGCGCTCCGCGATTACTGGGTGGCCCGTGCGGAGCTCGAAAAAGCTGTCGGTGGTTCGCTCACAGGCCAGCGTCTCCAAATTTCCAACAAAGAAATCGTGCCGAGGAAATGAACCTATGATCACACGACGAAAGTTTTTGTCCGCGACGGCGGTCGCGGCCGGAGGCGCATCGTTTCTGCGCCGACTTGCGCCGGCAGTAGCGCAAACCATATCGCCGACAGCTACTCCGCCGCCGGCCCAGCCTGATCGGGATTACCTGCCGGTCGTCACGCCGAACAACGTTTCGTTGCCGTGGAGAATCGTCGATGGCGTGAAGGTCTATCATCTCGTCGCCGAGGAATTGAAACACGAGTTCGCTCCCGGTCTTGAAGCGTTTTGCTGGGGATTCAACGGCAGGGTGCATGGGCCCACCATCGAAGCCGTCGAGGGCGATCGCGTCCGCATCTATGTGACGAATCATTTGCCCGCCGCCACGAGCATTCACTGGCACGGGATTATTTTGCCTAATGGAATGGACGGCGTCGGCGGATTGACCCAGCCGGTCATCAAACCGGGCGAGACCTTCAAATACGAATTCACGCTTCGGCAATACGGAACCCACATGTATCATTCGCACCACGATGAGATGACCCAAATGGCTCTTGGTTTGATGGGGCTTTTCGTGATTCATCCGCGCGCCCCGAAGTACCGGGTCGATCGCGATTTTGCATTCCTGCTCAGTGAATGGCGCATCGATACCGGTACGATGCGGCCGAACCCAAACGAGATGACTGATTTCAACGTCTTCTCTTTGAACGCGCGCATCTTTCCCGGCACCGAACATCTCGTCGCCAAACTCGGCGATCGCGTCCGCGTTCGTTTCATCAACCTCAGCGCGATGGATCATCACCCGATGCATCTCCACGGCCACAGCTTCCGCGTTGTCGAAACCGACGGCGGTCAGATTCCTGAATCCGCGCAGCAAATTGAATCCACGGTGCTCGTCCAGGTCGGGAGCGCGCGGGCGATCGAATTCATCGCGGACAATCCGGGCGATTGGCCACTCCACTGCCACATGACACATCACACGATGACCCAGATGGGCGACAAGTTCCCGAACATGATCGGCGTCAAGACTGGCAATCTGGACACAAAGGTGCGCGCGTCGCTGCTTCCCGGCTACATGAGCATGGGCACAACGGGCATGGGCGACATGGGGACGATGGGAATGTCGATGCCGCCTAATAGTCTGCCCATGATGGGCGGACCGGGACCATTCGAGTACATCCCGATGGGCGGCATGTTTACCGTCTTGAAAATCCGCGAGGGCATCACGAGCTACGCAGACCCCGGATGGTACAAGCATCCGGAAGGGACCGTGGCCTCGCTCGCCAGCCCTGATCAACTTTCACGCGATGGAATAGAACCCGGCGCTCCCGCGGAGCGACCGCACAGCGAACATCAACACCCCGGTTGAAGGCTCTGCCACTTATGAAGAAAGTTCTTAGCCTCTGGGCCATTTTCCTTACTACTGCCGCGCTCGGGCATGACACCTGGTTGATTCCGGATCGCTTTGGCGTCGCGCTGAAGACGACCGTCAAACTCGATCTAACGAGCGGTATGGCCTTTCCCAAGCTCGATGTCGGCCCTAAAAGAGAACGCGTCGAATCCGCCCGCTGCCGTCTTGCCGGCCGCGCTTTTGAAATCAGCGACATCTCCGCCGGTCCGAGCTCGCTTCTTTTCAAATCGGAACTGCCCGAAACCGGCATCGCTACCTTTTGGGTGAAGCTCCCACCGAGATCGATCGAGCTGAAGCCGGCCGAAGTTCAGGAATACCTCGATGAAATCGACGCGCCGGCCAGCCTGAGAAAGCAATGGGCGGAGATGGAGCCGAAACGCTGGCGCGAAGTCTATGCCAAGCATCCCAAGACTTTCGTCCGCGTGGGCGATCCGAAAGCCGATCGTTCCTGGGCAGAGCCGGTGGGAATGATTCTCGAAATCGTGCCGGAAAAAGATCCGACAACATTGCGGGAAGGCGATGAGCTATCTGTCCGGGTACTAAAGAACGGCACTCCCTATGGCGCATTTTCGCTAAACGCACTCGCAGCCGGAGAAACGAAAGGTGAAACGCAGAAAACCGACCCTGCCGGCCGAGTTACCTTTCGGTTGAACAAAGCAGGAGCGTGGCTTTTGCGCGGAACTGACGTTCGCAAGTCAACGAAGATGGACGCCGATTGGGAAAGTGATTTCACGACGGTCACTCTCGAAGTGAAATCAAAATAAGCGGTGCCAGGGACGCGACTGCTTAGTACCAGCGATAATATCGATCAGCGCGGACGTGCAGCTGCTCCTCGATGCTGTGAAGTTCGTCGTGCATGTGCTCAATCTGAGCGCGGAGGCGCCGGCGATCGTAGTATTGAACTCCCCGGCGGAAGTCATTGTTGAGCCGCCACCCTTCGGCCCGAATATGTTCGTAGTGCGCCCAGATACGCCGGTTAGCGCCATAATCGCGCATCTCCGCCCGGACATGATCCAGCATTCGATTGAGATGATCGACCTGACGCCTAAGCCGGGGAATGGCGTCCCAATCCTTGTGGCGGTCGTAGTTCCGACGGTCATCACCGCGGGGGTCGTAGATTGTTTCGTCAGTACGGCGCGGGTCAACCCGCTGTTGGTCGTTCTCTTCGGGATCATGGGCCGAGGCGCTGAAGGCGAGCGCCGCGACGCCCATAATCGCAGCGGCTGTGATGGTGAGGATTTTTTTCATATTGGTTATTGGCTTTGGAAAGATTCGACGGAGTCCGCCACCGCGGCATTCAAAGCTGGTGCCCCGCACCGTTAATACTGCTGGTAGCGGACTGGGTCCAGAACAGCGAGAAGATTGGCAATCCTTATTACGGCAAAGAGATGGCGAGCTGCGGCGAGATCAAAAAGTAATCGTCCGGCGCGCGACTGCTACTTCAAAGAATTTAGAAACGCGATGAGCGCCTGAACGTCAGATGGTGAAAGCTTTTGATTGAACCGCGGCATCTCGCCTTTGATCCCATTGTTGATAAGGGCGCTGAGACGCGCGTCCGTCTTGCGCAACCCATGCAGATCGGGCCCCTCGTCGCCGCGGGCATCGTCACCGTGGCAATGCGCGCAGTTCATCAGGAACAAATGCTCGCCTTGCGCGACGAGCGGAGTCGATCGCGAATTTGTTGCGGACAACGAAGACTCAAGCGCCGATCTTCTTTGCATGTAATCGGCGAACCCGAGCGTGCCGCCCAATATGCAGACTGCAATCGCGCTGGCCCAAAGCGCCGCGCTCACCGCTCTCGGAATTCTCATTGCCCGGCCAAGGCCAGTTCGCCGCCCCAATAGCCGGCGGCAAAAACCAGGGCCGACGCGGCGACCATTCCCATGAGATAAAATCTGAAGGCGCGGGACGACGCGCGCTCGCGCATGATCAAACGCCAGACGACAAGCGCGATTGAAATTCCGAAGACAGGCCACACAAAAATATGGTGACGGAGAAGCGAGCCGGTGCCCAGAGTGCGCCAGTTGCTGATCAGTAAACCAGACGCAACGGCGACGAAGGTAACGCTGACCGCGATGAGCGCGGCGCCGAATCCCGCAATGTGCAGGCCCCGACGCGCGGATCGATCCGGCCAATAGAGGCCGAGCACGTCGAAGAGCACCGATACGCCCAGCAGGACGATGGGAAAATGCGTGCTGCCGCCATGAACTCGTAACCAGAACTCTTTGCCCATCGCTCTCCCCCTGGGCTCAACCGAGTGCCGCGTCGACCACCGCGAGCGAATGTCTGCCTTCGCTGTAAGTCACATCCGTAATGCCGAGCACGCTCCGCAGTTTTCCAGCATCCACTTTCATCGGCCCGGGCTTCGGCGCCGTTCCGGGCGCGGGCTGGGGAAACGCGGTCGACATCGCGGTGTGAAAATTCAGATTGCCCTCGGTCTTTTTCATCACCTGGTGGATGTGCCCGTTGAGGACGGTCACCGAACCGAAACGTTTCAAGAGTGCGAGGGCGCGCGCGCCGTCTTCCGTACCCCAACCCCATTGCGGGTAAACTTCCCAGAGCGGGACGTGCGCGAAGACAACGACGGGCGTGCTATCGGAAACGGCTTTCAGATCGTCCGCGACCCACGCGAGCTGATCCTCGCCGAGGACGCCCAGCCCGCCCTCGCGAATGTGGAGGACGTTATTCAGGCCGACGAAGTGCGTGCCCTTATGATCGAAGCTAAACCAGCCGTCGCCTTTTGTTCCCTTGCCGAAACGTTCGAGATATTGTTTGCCGTTGTCGTTCAGGACATCGTGCTCGCCCGGGACGTACAAAATGCGGCTCGTCTTACAATCCTTCAGAATTTGCTCCAGCGTGTCGAACTCCTCCGGCTCGGAGAGATGCGACAGGTCGCCGGTGTGGAGAATGAAATCCGGCGGCGCAGGCAGCGCGTTGATCTTGGCCACCGCTTCCTTCAAGGTGCCGAGCACATCCTTGTTAGCCTCCTTGTTGAAACCAATGTGGCTGTCGCTGATCTGCACGAAGGTGAAATCAGTGCCGGCCTCCGCCGCCTCCGCGCTGCCTGGCCGCAAAATTCTTGAGACGACGAGCCCGCCGCTCGCGGCCCAGAGCATTCCCGTTCCGGCCCAGGCCATGCATTTGAGAAAGCCGCGCCGGTCGACGCCGTCGTGGTTGTGATCGTGGATCAGGTAGTCGTTGTTCATAATGAAATGGTTTCGACCTTCCTGACCACGGGATGCCGGCGTTTATTCCCACGCGAAAATTAATTTTGAAGGCGGGAATAAAATCGCGCTTCGATCGGTCTGGACTATTTTGAACCGGATCAGCACACCGCCGGTGGAAAACGAAACCACCCACTTTGAAAAGACGATTTTGCCGCACCTGGATGCGGCCTATAACCTCGCGCGCTGGCTCACCGGCAACGAGCATGATGCTCGGGACATGGTGCAGGAATCCTGTCTGCGCGCTTTCAAGTTCTTCGGCGGTTTTCGCGGAGGCGACGCGCGTTCGTGGCTCCTTACCATTGTCCGCAACACCGTTTATTCCTGGCTCCAGCGGCGCCAAAAGGCCGAGCACGTCTTTCAGCCTGAAGAAGAGATGGAAAAATTCGAGGACGTTTCCGCTAACCCCGAACAGATGTTCGCGCGCAGGGCCAACATCGAAGCGGTGCGGGCAGCGATCGCGCAACTGCCGCCCGAGTTCCGGGAAACAGTCGTTTTACGCGAGATGGAAAATTATTCCTACAAGGAAATTGCGGACATCGTTGGCGTGCAGATTGGCACCGTCATGTCGCGATTGGCCCGCGGCCGCCGGCAATTGCAACGCATCCTTTGTCAGAGCGAAAACAGTTCGGGAGGAATCGCGTCATGAATTGTGAGGATGCCCGGCGATTGATCGGAGCCTACAGCGACGGCGAGCTGGATTTGGTTCGCAGCCTTGAGATGGAAGAACATTTGCGCAGTTGCGACTCCTGCGCTTCAGCTCGCGAGAACTTGCAGGCGCTGAAAAAGACGGCGCACTCGGCATATTTTCCTGCGCCCGACGGCCTGCGGGAGAGCGTTCTGGCGGCGGTCCGCGGGTCCAGTTCCATCCCGCAAAACGTGGTGGCTCGCCGCGCTCCGCGCTTTTGGATCACCACTGGTTTGGCCTTGGCGGCCGGAATCCTTCTGGGATTTTTCGCAGGGCAAATTCGGATTCGTGACGCGAGTGAGCAGACCTTGCTGGCGACTCTGACCGACAGTCACGTTCGTTCTCTCATCGGCACGCATCTGACTGATGTGATTTCTTCGGATCAACACACCGTGCGTCCCTGGTTTGAAGGCAAATTGGATTTCGCCCCGCCGGTCCCGGACCTCTCGACCCAGGGATTCCCGCTCGTCGGCGGGCGGGTCGAATACATCGGCGGGCGCGCGGTGGCTGCATTGGTCTACGAAAGGCGCAAACATTTCATCAATCTTTTCGTCTGGCCCGCTCCGGCCGGTAATCAGGAGGCGAAAGAAGAGAAACCTCAGCGCGGTTACAACATCGTTCGTTGGCGCGCAGCCGGAATGAACTATTGGGCCGTTTCCGAGATCGCCGCAGACGATCTGCGAAAATTTTCGGCCGCGTCCTCCGAGGCGGTCCGGGCTCCCTAAAAAGTCCGCGCTGGCGAGACGCCATCGCCAACGCGCGAGCCAGATGCACTACCGCAGTCAGGGTGGCTGCTCCATTCTTGACTGGCGTCGCCTAACGAGCGCACACTCTCCGCCTGCTGGAGGACACAACCATGCTACATCTCGATACTGGAAACACCGCTTTCATGCTCCTTTGCGCGAGCCTGGTGATGCTGATGACGCCGGGACTGGCATTTTTCTACGGCGGGTTAGTCGGACGAAAGAACGTCCTGGCCATCATGATGCAAAGTTTCGTCTCGATGGGTTGGACGACGGTCCTGTGGTGGGCCTTCGGATTCTCGCTCTGCTTTTCGGGCGACCAGAAAAGCGGCACCGACTTCTTTGGAATTCTAGGCAACCTGAATTGGGCGGGCCTGCGCGGCATCACCCTCTCGACGCCATCGCCTAACGAGACGATCCCCATGCTCGTCTTCTGTGCCTACCAGATGATGTTCGCGATCATCACTCCGGCGCTGATCACGGGCGCTTTCACTAATCGGATCACCTTTAAGGCTTACATGCTGTTTCTGACTGCGTGGCTGGTTCTCGTCTATTTCCCTTTCGTTCACATGGTGTGGGGTGGCGGCATCCTGGCGCAGTGGGGAGTGAAGGATTTTGCCGGGGGAATCGTCGTGCACAACATCGCGGGAATTGCCGCGCTCGCTTCTATTCTCTACGTGGGCAAACGCAAGGTCGCGGATCGAGGGCCGCACAGCATTCCGCTGGTCGCGCTCGGCACGGGTTTGCTCTGGTTCGGTTGGTACGGCTTCAATGCCGGGTCCGAGTTCAAAGTCGATTCGACCACGGCGGTCGCTTTCATCAACACCGACGTCGCCGCGTCCTTCGCCGCCATCGCGTGGTTGCTGGTCGATTGGCGAGTTTCGAAGAAACCAAAATTCCTCGGTTTGCTAACTGGTGCCGTAGCGGGTCTGGCTACGATTACTCCAGCAGCGGGCTACGTATCGCCCGCGACTGCTGTTATTATCGGCACGGCAGCGGGGGTGGTCTGCTACTACGCCTGCGCGTTGAAGAACAAGCTCGGTTGGGATGACGCCCTCGATGTGTGGGGCGTGCATGGCGTAGGCGGTTTTCTGGGCATCGTGTTGCTCGGTGTCTTCGCCTCGACTGCATGGAATCCGGCGGACAACGGCGGCGTGAATGGATTACTCGCAGGCAACTCGAGCTTCTTTTTGAAACAACTTGCCGCTGCTTTGTTTTCGACCGTGTGGGCGTTCGGCTTCACGCTCGGCATGCTGTGGCTCATCAACCGAATCACAGCCGTGCGCGTTGAAGATGCGCATGAAGAACTCGGTCTCGACGAAGCGATCCACGGCGAGACAGCCTATGTGGAAGTGGATGCAGCTGCGATCCGGCCGGCGCAGCCGCTCTGATTGTCGAGCCCTGGCGGGATTGCTTTGTTCTTAATGCGCCAATTCCCACCTTTTCTCGCCGGCGTTTTTATTGCGCTCGTAGCGGGCCGCTTGGCGGCGCAAACATTAACTCCGGCGGAGGAAGACGCGGAGACGAAATTCGTCGAAAAAGAAGAAGCGAAATCGCGCCTGGCGATCTACGGCTGGGTCGAGACCGGCTTCACCGGAAATGTCGACAGCCCGGAAGACAATCAGAACTTCGGTCGCCTTTTTGACGATCGGAGTAACGAGTTCGTGATGAACCAGGCGGTAATCACGGCGGAACGTGCGCTCGATCCGAAGGTCGGATTCGATTGGGGATTCAAGTTGCAATTCCTGTTCGGGACTGATGCGCGTTACATTCACTCGCTCGGGCTGCTTGATCACGCGATGAGAAACAGCCTTTATCAGCCGGATATTCCCGAGGTCTACCTAAGCCTCCATTTTCCCATCGTGACCGAGGGCGGCATCGATTTGAAACTCGGCAAGTTCGTTACCCTTGAAGGAGCGGAAACAATCGATCCCCGCACCAACCCTTTTTATTCGCACAGCTACATTTTCAATTTCGCCATCCCATTCAATCACACCGGCGCGCTCTTTACTCTTTATGCAACCAAGTGGCTGAACCTCGTCGCCGGCGTCACGCGCGGGGTCAATACCAGTATCGACGACAACAACGACGCGCCTGCCTTCCACGGGGGAATCGGGCTCCATCTCAATGAAGAGAAGTTTGTCGTCTCCGCGGCGACGCACATTGGCCCTGAAACTCCGGGCAACGATCATGACCTCCGTTACCTGAACACGATCACTACGACCTGGAAGATCACCGATAAACTTACTTCGATCACCGACCTCAACTACACTCATGACGATGGCGCGGAGGCCAGCGCTTATGGAGTAGCGCAGTACTTAGCCTACTCGATCAACGACAAGATCACGGCCAAGATCCGTGGCGAAATCTGGCGCGACGACAAGGGCTTCTATGCCGCGCAGTTCGCAGATCCGCATGATCCCATGCGGGGGCTTGCCGGCGAGCCGGTGATCGATCCGCGCACCGTCGGCGGTGGCCGGACCACTTATGGTGGTCTCACGATCGGTCTCGACATCAAGTCGCCGGTCCCGAAACCGCTCTCGAGCCTGACCATTCGTCCCGAGCTGCGCGTCGATCATTCCTTCAGCGATACCCGGCCATTTAACGACTCGAGCGACGACACCATCTTTACCGCGGCTCTCGATATCCTCGTCACGTTTTAACCGCAAGCGTGAGCGCTTAGTTCACGCGTAGACGATCAGGTCGATTTCCTCGGGGAGCAGGTCGGAAACTTCGCGGACGACGTTTCCGCGCAAGATATTTACGAGCGCGTTCCGTTTCGGCGCGCCGAGAATGAGGCGGGAGGCGCCGAGGGTGGCGGCAATGTCGACGATTGTAGCCGCGGCTGATTCGCTGACGGCATAACAACAAAGGGGCGGCTGGTCGCCGGCTTTTTGTTGCGCCGCCGCGAAAGTTTCCGCGGCCTCGGGGTCTTCCTGCCATTTGCGGTTTGTGTCCTGCTCGGTCATGAAACGTTGTTCGCGCACGAACAGCAGATAGAGCCGGCGTCCGGTCTCCCGCCCTTCGCGCAACGCGAAATCGAGTGTGCGCCCAGTGCCGCGAATGGCGCAAAGAATCGATTCCTGGTAGGGACTCCGCGCTGCGGCGTCCGGATCATCTTGAAAAAGATTGTCATCCGGCGGACGCCGCAGCGCAGCGTCCCTACCTTTCTTCATTCTGCGTTCCTGAACAAGGCCGCGCAGAATCAATCCGACGGCGAGAATCGTGACTGCGAAATAACGAGCATTCGGTTTGTCAATGAGAAGCGAAAGCTCGATCGCCGCCATGATGATGAAGGTGCCGAACATCAGGGTTCGTTCCCAGGGTTTGATCGTGAGTTTCCAGTCGGTCGCAGTCGCGCCGAGGTTGGTCGCGATCGCGCCGACGACGCCAACGGCATACAGATCGGCTAGGCCGGCCATGTCCTTTACGAAAACGACGAGCGCCATCGGCACGATGGTGGCCAGGAGCATGCCGGCGCTCGGCACGCCCCATTTGTTCAGACGCTCAAAAATATTCGGCAGTTCCCGATCGCGGGCCATGAGGAATTGGATCGTGATCAAATCGACGATCGCCGTGTTGACGGCAGAAAGCAGCAGCAAGGCGAAAACGATACTGACGATCAGTCCAAAGATGTGACCCGTGCCCGCGCCGAGCGCACCACCGACGAAGGTCTCGCCCATGTAGCGCAGCATGTAATCGCGCACGCCTTCCGCGCCGGGCGCGTTCACGTCGCCATTCGCGATCTGCAATCCGCCGAGTGCGTGCATGGCGAGACCGAGCAGCGCAGTGAAAACGCAAACCTCGACCATCACCCAGAGGATGGCGCGTGTGGACGTCTTGCGGACTGAAGGTTTCGCCTCCGTGCTACCAGGATCGAGTTTCATGACGCCGGTCGCATTCGCGATCGCTTCGACGCCCGAAAGCGCGAGCACGATGCCGACAAAACCAGCCCAGTTTTGCCAGAAATTTCCGTGCAACGGTTGGAGGTGCCCTACCGCATCGTGGAGGTGCGGAATGCTGAATAGGCCCAGGGTTATTACGACGATGGCCGTCGGCACCGAAATCAGGAATGCCAATCCGCCGGTGTGACGCGGGCCTAATAAATTTAACAGGCCAATGATGAGGATCGCGCCGGCCGCGAATTTTTCCGGATGCGGGACGCCGAGATATTGGAACGCGGAGAGCGCGCTGATCGCCGCGGTGACGAGGTAATCGGCCACGAGCAAAAACGCGCCGACAATTGAGATTACTTCGCTGCGATGCCGGACGCTGGCGTAAACGCCGCCGCCATCCGGATAGAGCCGGCAAATGACCATGTAATTGATCCCGACCAATGCGGTGAGAATGCACATCGGCGCGATGAGCCAGAAGGAAGCGTAGCCGGCAACGGCGAAGGCGAGCCCGATGACGTAGGCTTTGCTCGTGCCCCAGTCGCCGTAAAGAATCGCCGCGGCGCGCGGCACGTCGACATTGCGCGGACGTTTAATGCTGGTGCCGATCAAGCGTTACCGCGCGGATTTTCGATGAACCAAGTCCAGAACGGCATGACCGCCTGGTCGCTGAGGCGCGGTTGCTCCGGCGCTCGGCGGTAACGAAGTGTCATGAACACAATCACGATTGCCTTCATACCCAAAGCTCGCGCGAGCGCAGGCGTGACCGTTAATTAAAATAAGCGCGCAAAGCGCTAAAAGATCGTTAACGCCAGGGGGCTGGTAGGGACGGCGCGGCGCGGCGTCCCTACCCAGACAAGCGATAGCCGATGCCGACTTCGGTCTTGATCGGGCTCGGTGCGCTGGTGCTGGTCTGGAGTTTTTTCCGGAGGTGCGTTACGTAAACGCGAAGGTACTGCGCCTGGCTCTCCGCCTTTTCGCCCCAGACGGTGCGCAACAGCTGCCGATGCGTCACTACTTTCCCGGCGTTCTGAACGAGGACGCGGAGAAGTGAGTACTCGGTCGGCGTGAGGCGAATCTCGGCGCCGGCCAGCTTGACCTGGCGCGCCGAAAAATCGACGCAGAGCGCGCCGGAAGTGAACACGGGTTCGCCGGTCTCGGTAAGGGAGCGGCGTTGCGCGACCCGGACGCGGGCGAGCAATTCCGCGGTATCGAATGGTTTCGTGACGTAATCGTCCGCTCCGGCGTCCAGGGCGGCGACTTTTTCCTCGGCATCATCACGAACGGAAAGAATCAGGACCGGCACATCCGACCATTCGCGCAAACGCCGCAGGACTTTGATGCCTTCCATGTCCGGCAAACCGAGGTCGAGCAAAACAATGTCGGGGCGCCGGTGAACGATTTCGTTGAGACCGTCCTGGCCTGTTTCCGCTTCGTAAACCTGATGGTCGGCGCCTTCCAACGCGAGCCGAAGGAGCCGGCGAATTTGCTTCTCGTCATCGATGATCAGCGCGGTGCGGGTTGATTTCACGAATTTGCCTCGAGCGTCTTTTCGTCTGCCATCCGAACCGGCACATCGATGGTGAAGCGCGCTCCGCCGCCGTCGCGGTTCTCCGCGGTAAGTTTGCCGCCGTGCGCTTCGACGAACCCGCGCGCGATGGCCAATCCCAAACCGAGACCGCCGGCCCGACGGCCGTCGCCCCGATAAAATTTTTCGAAAACTCGTTCGCCAAGGTCGGGCGGAAATCCGGGACCGCGGTCGCTTACCGAAATCAGGAGCCGGCCGTTGCTGCATTCGGCGTCGATCTCGATCGGTAATCGCGAAGGCGTGTGGCTTCCCGCGTTGGCGAGGAGTTTGGCGACCGCCTGCTCCATCAACAGATGATCGATGAGCGCGAGCGGCGTGTTTTCCGGCACGTCGAGCCTGATCTCGCGGCCGTCGGTCGATTCGCGTTCGCTCTCGATCGCGGATTGCAACAGCTCGCGCACGTCGCACCATTCGCGGTTCGGCTGAACCACGCCGCTCTCGAGCCGATTCATGTCGAGGAGATTGTTGACGACGCGATTCAGCCGATGCGAACCGTCATGAATTTCGCCGGCCAGTTCGTTCAGCATCCGGGCGTCCTGACCATCGGCCGCGAGGCGTAACAATTCCTGGCTCGCCGCGCCGATCGCGGCGAGTGGCGTTTTTAATTCGTGGGAGACGCAATCAAGCAACGTCTTGCGGAGCCGCTCCGAGTCTTTCGCCAACTGAACCTGAGCAGCAAGATGTTCCCGCGCTTTCAACTGCGCCGTCAATCCGCCAACCGTCAGAGCGATGACGAAATACGTCATGAAGGTTAGCGCATCTTCGAGCTTGTCGATGTGCAGAGTGAAGCGCGGCGGAATGAAAAGGAAATTCCAGGAGAGCGCGCTGAGCGTCGCCACGAGAAGGACCGGTCCGCGGCCGAGGATCATCCCGGCCAGCAACACTCCCAGGAGATAGATGAGCGAGATCGCGGCGTAACCGGTGAGCGGAGTCAGCAGCCAACAACCAATCGTAAGCGCGGCCACACCCACGACGGCCGTGACATATTGTTTCAGCGGTGTAAAAGAAGAGGGCTCCTCCCCACTGCGCGAACTGAGCACACATCCATTGTAGCCTATCCAGACGCGTGCGAAAATCCGGACTGCCGCATTTTAGTACCGTTTTAATTATTCTGGGCAGCCGACTTGTCTAAGCTCGGAAAGACCGGTGAATCCTGGACCTTCAACCGTGGCGCCTGCCACTTCCGACGAGGCGCCGCCGCACGATCCGCCCCCCGGCCATTTGGCCGCTCCGAAGAGCCGGCTTCTTTTGCTTTGTCTCGCGAGTCTCGGGATTGTTTACGGCGACATCGGCACGAGCCCGCTCTATGCCTTGCGCGAATGCTTCTACGGCGAGCACGCGCTTCCCCCCAACCCGGCCAACGTCCTCGGCGTCCTTTCCCTTATTCTCTGGTCGCTGATTCTGATTATCTCGGTCAAGTACCTCATCCTCATTCTCCGCGCCGACAATCGCGGCGAAGGCGGTATCCTGGCGCTCGCCACCTTGGTCAGTGACGTCGTCGGCCGGCGCGGAAAATTCCTTCTGCTTCTCGGATTGTTCGGAGCCGCCCTGCTCTACGCCGACGGAATGATCACGCCGGCGATCTCAGTCCTGAGCGCGGTCGAGGGATTGCACGTCGCGACGCCGCTCTTTGATCCGTACGTTGTACCGGTCGCGATCGGGATCCTTATCGCGCTTTTCCTTTTCCAAAAACGCGGCACCACCGGTGTCGGTCGTGTGTTTGGACCAGTAACGGTTCTGTGGTTCCTGGCGATCGCGGTCCTCGGGATTCATCAAATCGGGCGTGTGCCGGAAGTGCTGGGCGCAATAAATCCGCTGCAGGCGATTCAGTTTTTCAGCCGGAATGGACTCAGCGGTTTCGTGGTCCTCGGTGCGGTTTTCCTGGCAGTCACGGGCGGCGAAGCGCTCTACGCTGATATTGGCCACTTCGGCACCGCGCCGATTCGCCTGACCTGGTTCGCCGTCGTGCTGCCGGCGTTGATCCTTAATTATTTCGGCCAGGGCGCGCTTCTTCTCCGGCATCCTGATGCCGCCATGAATCCGTTTTTCAGAATGGCGCCGAACTGGGCGCTGTTTCCGATGGTGGTTCTCGCGACTGCTGCGGCCATCATCGCGTCGCAAGCGATCATCAGCGGCGCTTTTTCTCTCACCATGCAAGCGATCCAGCTCGGTTACATGCCGAGGCTGCGCGTCCATTACACCTCGGCGCGCGTCATCGGCCAGATCTATGTCCCGGTCGTGAATTGGGCGCTTATGCTCTCCTCGATCGGGCTCGTCCTCGGGTTCGGAACGTCGAGCCATCTCGCCGCCGCCTACGGTGTCGCGATCACGACCACGATGCTGATCACGACGATCCTGTTTTACGTCGTCGCCCGGCGGCGCTGGCACTGGCCGGCCGCTGCCGCACTGCCCGTGGCTGCGTTCTTCATCACCATCGATCTCGCATTTTTCGGCGCGAACATGATCAAGGTCGCGCACGGCGGCTGGTTCCCGTTGCTCATCTCTACTTCGATCCTTTTCCTGATGCTTACCTGGCGGAAAGGCCGTCGCGTTTTGGGTCAGCGCCTAGGCGATATTTGTCTGCCGCTCGACGCATTTCTCCCAAGCGTAAAAGACCAAAGCATCCGTCGCGTCCCCGGCACCGCCGTTTACATGTCGGGCAGTCGCAAAGGCACGCCGCTCGCGTTGCTCCACAATCTCAAGCACAATAAAGTGCTGCATGAGCAGGTGGTCCTCCTCACCGTGCGCACCGAGGAAGTTCCGTTTCTTAGGGATGCGCGGGACCGCGTCTCGCTCGAAAAATTGGAGGAAGGTTTCTGGCGGGTGCAGGCCCACTTCGGCTTCATGGAAAAACCAGATGTGCCTTCCGCGCTCGAGAGCGTCAAGGAACCCAGCCTTCGTTTCAATCCGATGCGCACCACTTACTTCATCGGTCGGGAAACAATTCTCGCCACCCGGAGGGTCGGTCTGTCCTCATGGCGCGGCTCGATCTTCGCCTGGATGACGCGAAACGCCGGCGATGTGACTTCGTATTTCTGTCTGCCACCAAACGGTGTCGTCGAGCTGGGCGCGCGCGTTGAAGTTTGACGTACGGTTGCGTCACGTGTGTCTCGGGCGTTATCGCAAGAAGCACTGACGGGCAATCTCCTCGCCCAGTGCTTTCCAATGGCTGGATTTGTAAGTGAAGCTTCCCGGCGTGAAATGAATACTTAGCTTTGCAAGGCCTGCCTCATATTCAGCGGTACTTCCCGTTTCTCGCTCTTCGATCAGCCGACGCAGGCAAAATACAAGCCCGTTGATTGCCGTTGCTGTTAATGCGCGGCTAGTTTTCTTGTTGAGCGTCCATAAGTGTGCCGGCAGCCAGTTACGATACGCAAGCAATAGTTTATTCACTTCTCGGCAACAGAAGGCAACGTAATGATCGAGCGCCGCACGTGAAGGGGTATTTGAGATTCGCTCCTCACTGGTTGCAGCCGCAATCGCGGCACCAAGTTTTCGCTTTTCCGGATGTCGCCATAGTCTAAACAACGTGTCTTTACCTTCCGGCTTTACTATGTGTCGTAATCCGTACCTAACGATCGATGAAGATTTCAGCTTGCCCACGTCAAATTGATCCTCCTCCAAGACGTTGACCAGAGGCCCGCTGGCTGCGAGCCCATTTACTACAGCGCGCGCGACGGCAATTACCGAGAAGGGGTTTACGAGCGTTTCGATTGCTTGCGTCAACTCGGGTCTCGCGCGCGTTTGTTTGTCGTTTATCTCTAGAAACATACGGGCTTCAAATTGCCGTTGCTTCTCCTCGCTGTAACCCTGCGGATAAATCACTCCTGTGACCAAGAGTTGCTGCTTCTTGCGCTTCAAAGCGATCTTGTGATCCAGAGCATCATATCCCTCATGATAGGCGAAAACACGGTGCTGTCCGTCGATCAATCCAACTGAGTTGAACTGCATCGCTAATTCGACAAAAACGGGAGTTGTCGATGTGATGCTATCGTAGTGAAGGACGTTTTCATTCCTATCAAGGAGCCGCGTCGATGCTGGCAGGGAGGCGATAATATTGTTCACGAAGACCCGCGACTCATTCGCGAGATAGCGTCGCATGCTCCGAATCTTCGCGCGCCCCACCATGCGTTGGTATAATCCTTGCGAATCTCGCCATCCATCTTTGCGCAACACGTAGCTTAGCGCGATCAGTGTTTCGGGATCCATGTAAAACGTTGCGATCTTAAAGCCGGCAGGGAAGCCGCTTGGTGATTCTGGCAAAACGAAACCTTCATATCTCCGTTTGGCAGAGCCCGCAGTAAGCCCAACATCTTCAGCTTGGATCGAGAAAAACTTGAAGAGCTCAAACCGGATGGACTTCCCGAGGATTGACGCGAGAGATCGGAAATAACGGAGGTGGCGGTCCTCCAAAAAAAACACGTTCCTGAACCGCTCCTTGTGACGCTGTTCGAGCCGGTATTTGGAACAGTACAAGATCAACAATCTGAGATCCTGCGGTGAAAATTCCGGGGGGATAGCTCGCCTTAGCTGTGGAAACGTGACAAACAAATATTTGAAAAACTCTACCTTGTTATCCTGAAGGTGAATATAGAACTGATTTTTTCGCAGTAGGTGGTCGTAAATATCTCTTGATGAGGTTGTGCAGGTGTCCTCCGCGACCACTACCAAATTTTGGAAGGCAAAAATGGAATCAAATTCACTCTGCCGGCCTTGAAAGATGATTTGCCGACTACGCGCAGAGATAGCGGCAAACCCAGCGAACTGAAACAGTTCCTGGATATTCTTTCGAAAGTTTCGTTTAGTACGCCGGAGCGCCCGCTCAGCCGGCGTTAACTTTCGCCGTTTCTTTCTTTTCCGTTGAGGCATCTGGGGCCGCGTGCTGGTTCGTGACGCGGTCGTAAAGGCAAATATCCATTCCGATCGATTTGAACTGTCCAAGTTGTGGGAATCATCGTAAGAGGCGTGTCGGGCTTAGGCTCATACACCGGTTTGTTACTGGGTCTATAGTCTAGCTTTCCGTCAAGCGCCGCGCGTATTCGTTTCATTGCGACTTTGTGAAACCTCTTGGATATCTCAGCTCCAACAAATCGTCGGCCGAGAAGCGCACACGCGCTTCCAGTAGTTCCCGCTCCTGCAAATGGGTCAAGAACCAAACCATCCTTAGGAGCCAACGCCGCAATTAGGCGCTTTGCCAACGCAATTGGGAATTGACACGGATGGACCGTCTTTTCGACATGGTTCGCCTTCACGTTCGGAATGTCCCAAACGTCAGGGAGACTCCAAACGTCGGAAGGATTCTTGCCGTTTGGGTTGCCGCTCAGAGACCCCTTGCGGTCCCCTTTGTAATGCGTCTTGCCAGGATATTTCTGCAAGACACGGATGGCATCCAAGTCGAAACGATAACGTTTACCTTTCGTAAACCACAAAATCGTTTCGTGCCGCCCGCTGAATCTGTCTTCGGCATGAAGGCCGTGGCCAAATGTCCACACAATTCGATTGCGCAGGCGAATCACAGGATAGCGCGACATCATTTGGTAAACCAGACAGTCCAGCGGCGTTACCACTCCCATGTCTACATGATATCCAACCTGCCAACAGATACTGCCGCCGGTGCGGACAACGCGAAGTATTTCTGGCATGATCGCCTCCAATTGAGGCAAGAACTGCTCAGCATTCGTATTTTTCTCGTACGATTTACCCATGCAGTAAGGTGGCGAGGTGATTACCAGGTCGACAGATCGCGTCGGTAGCCGCTTTAGTAGCGCCGCGCAATCCCCGTGCAAAAGGGTAAACCGATTACCACCTCGCCAATGCTGATATATTTTTGTGTGGCGAGAGTTTGGCGTTGAGAGGGGTGGCTTGGTAATCGACCGACCATATAGCGGTCGCTCGGGACGTCAACACAAAATATGGGGTACCAAGGACAGCCGATCGCCTTGCTGGGTCATGACGCGCGTCATCCCGGTCCGGTAGCGGTGCTTCAAAACGGAGGCGAGGAAACATAGCTCGTTTGAGATCGAGGGCGCGGTGGCGTCTCGATAAACGAATTGAACTGGTCAGCCGGGCGCGAGATGGTGCAGGCTGCGCCGCGTTTCCCATGCCGAAATCCTGATGGCTACCATTCTTGATCCGACGGCCGTGCATCGGCCGCGCAACGTCGATTGGAAACGCGCCGCCGCCCTGCTTTACGGAGATTGGGGCACGAGCAAGGCCTATGTGATCGGCCTCGCTTTTGTCGCCGCGGGATTCTCGTCGTTGCCGATCATCCTGGCGGTCTGCCTGCTCACCGCGGTGGTCGCCTACAACTACATCATTGTCTGCGCGCATTTCCCCGACGGCGGCGGCGTCTATTCGGCCGCGCGGCAACAGAGCCGGTTTTTGGCGTCGACCGGCGCGCTCTTGCTCGTGGCGAATTTCATCGTCACGGCAGCGCTCAGCGGTTGGGCAGCAGTAAGCTACTTCGGTGTTCCGAGCATGTACGCGCCCGTCGCGACGATGGGTTTGATCCTTGTCATCGGCGCGATCAATTATTTTGGACCGAAACACAGCGGCAGCGTCTCGATCTGGCTGGCCATCCCCGCCGTCATCGTTGTCGTGCTCATTGTATTCCTGAGCGGACCGCACCTCAGTGTCGAGCACTTCGAACCGCGCCACGAAAGCCTGGGCAAATTATGGGTGCAATTCGTGGGCGTGATCCTGGCGCTCAGCGGCGTGGAAGCGATCGCGAACATTACCGGCGTGATGAAACTCGATCCGGACTCAACGCCGGAGCATCCCAAAGTCACGCGGACCGCGACGAAAGCGATCGTGCCGGTCGCGATCGAAGTCGTGCTCGGAACCGCGTTGCTCGGTTGGGCAATGCTCTCGTTGCCAAGAAACATGGTGCCGCAACTCGAGGCGCACAAAGAAGACATGTTGCGTTTTCTCGCGCAGGTCTATGGAGGAATGGTCGGCGGTCTCGCCGTGGGCCAGGCGCTGAGTATCGTCGTTGCGATCGTTTTCGGCTTGCTTCTGCTCAGCGCCGTCAACACTGCGGTCGTGGCTTTGATCGGAGTCGTTTACATGATGGCGCAGGACGGCGAGATGCCGCGGCAGCTCGCCCGGCTGAACTCACACGGCGTGCCTCGCATTCCGCTCATCGCGGCGGTCGCGATTCCGATTCTCGTCCTCGCCGTCACGAAAGATTTTGAAGCGCTCGCCGGCCTCTACGCAATTGGCGTTGTCGGCGCGATCGCGGTGAACCTCGGTTCCTGCACGTTTAACAAACGACTGGGCCTGCCGTGGTACCAACGCGTCATCATGGGCGCCACCTTTGTCGTTCTCGCCGCCGTGTGGCTGACGATCGCCAAGACCAAATCGGACGCGCTCTTTTTCGCGATGTGCGTGCTGGGCGTGGGCTACGCATTGCGCGCTTACTCGCACAAGGTTTCAGGCTTGAAGACGATGACGGTGGCGAGACAAGTCGCGGAAATGGTGACGCCTGATCTCGCGGCCACGCTCAAGGCGCGGTTGTCCGAAGGCCAGAAGATCATGGTGGCGGCGCGCGGTGTTACTCCGGCTCTGGCTTTCGCGCTCGAGGAAGCGCATCTCCGCAAGGCGACGCTCTGCGTTCTCTACGTGAAAGAGATCGCGGTATTTTTTACGGGCCAGCCGATGGAAGGAAGGCGCGCGCGTTGGCAGGACGATCCGGCGGCGAACGCGATCATGACGTTGACGATGCGGCTCGGCGCGGAGCGCGGCATCGCCGTGCAACCGGTCTATGCCGTGAGCGAGGACGCGGCCGCCACCATCCTCGATCTGTCCGCAACTCTCGGCGTGGATTACCTCATCATTGGCGCTTCCCAACGCACCGCGATGGCGAAATTGCTCGGGGGTAGCGTGGTGACGAGCGTCGCGCAGCAATTGCCCGAGTCGATCCGGCTCGTGATCTACGGTTAGGTTGTCATGAACTCCGGCGATCAAGCCGCGGAAGCGTTCGAGCTGATGCAGCGGCTCATCGAATACCGCTACGACAAGCCGTTGCATCATCAGATCATGAAAGCAGCCGATTACTCGATGCTGTCTGAGGATGTCCTCGTGCTGATTTATCACATGGCGAAGGTGTGCGACGGCGGCATCCTCGAGATCGGGTCGTTCCTCGGTGCGTCGACGGTGGCCGCGGGCATGGGAGTGCGTGCTTCGGGGCGCGAAAAAAAGTTTCTCAGCATCGAGCCCGGCGGTGCCCTTACAGATCACAAGCTCGCGACCAAAAATATTTTCAAAGACCTCACCAGGCATGTTGCTCGCGCCGGATTGGAGAACGCCGTCACGCTCCTGAACGGCTCTTCCTTCGACGACCACGTTATTGCGACAGTGAAAAAAGAATTCGCCGCCGGCGAGGTCGGCTTCTTCATTTTCGATGCCGATGCAAACGTTCGCCGCGACATCGATTGTTATCGGAACCTTTTCGCCGACGGCTGCTGGATGGTGATCGACGATTACATCAGCGCCACGAACAAAGCCGGCCCGACGCGCGAGCAAGTGGACGAACTCACCGCGCAAGGACGGTTGCGTCCCCTCGGCTTTTACGGCTGGGGCACGTGGATCGGCCGTTGGATGGCTCTTCTGTAGCCGCTTCGCTGCCTGCCGCGCCGGAGCAACGCGAAGGCGGGTGCGAAGCGCCGAGATCAGTTTTCCGCAGCTATCGAGGGGGCCTGTGACCTCCGCCGAGATCGTCATCTCTTCTCCTGTCATGTCGAGCGCAGCGAAACATCTCTGATCATTTCGGCGCGGTGGGAGAGCAAGAAATATTCAGAGATCCATTCGCTTCGCTCAGGATGACAACCTCCTCGCATCGCCCACCAGCCTTCGCACCGCTTCGGCCTGGCAGGCAAGGCGACGGCTCCAGAAAAACGCGCACTTCACAAGGCGCGGCGGGCAAACTAACTTGCGCCATGTATTTTTCGTTGAGGTTAAGAACAGCGGTCGCGGCGTCATCTTTCTTTATCGCATGCGGTTTGCTCGCCGCGCCTTCGCCGATCCAGGAAAGGGCGGATCGTTTCCTCGCCCTGGCGAACGCGGGCTTCCAGGGATTGTATCGAATAAACGCCGAAGCGCAGTGGCTCGCCGTCACCGATGTCACGCCGGAACACGATGCGGCCGCGGAAGCGACGGGCAAGGCTTACGCAGCCTTCAATGGCAATCCGGCTTTGATTACTGAAGCGCGGGAACTATTGACCCATGACAAGGAACTGACGGAAATCACGGTCCGGCAGTTGAAACAATTACTGCTCAATGCCGCCGAAGGTCCGATGACTAATCCGGACTTGGTAGCGAAACGCGTCGAGGCGGAGACTAAACAGGCGTCGATCCTCAACAGCTTCGAGTTCAAGCTAAACGGCAAGACGGTCACCGTGAACGACATCGATAATCTGCTCGAGAAAAGCACCGACCTTGCGGAACGGAAAGCAGTCTGGGAAACGTCCAAGCAATCCGGTCCCGCGTTAAAGCCGAACCTCGTCAGCTTGCGCGACCTGCGGAACGGCGTCGCCAAGGAGATGAAGTATCCCGACTACTTCACCCTCCAGGTTTCCAATTACGGAATGACCACCGACGAGATGCTAAAGATGCTCGAGGATTGGATGACGACCTTGCGGCCGCTGTATCTCCAGCTCCATACCTGGACGAAATACAAGCTGGCGGAAAAGTATCATCAGCCAGTCCCGAAAAAGATTCCCGCGCATTGGATCAACAATCGCTGGTCGCAGGAATGGGAAGGCCTCGTCGAAGCCGCGAACATCGACAAGTATTTCGAGGGACGCCAGCCGGAATGGATCGTCAAGACGGCGGAACAATTTTATACCGGGCTCGGGTTCACGCCGTTGCCGAAGAGTTTCTGGGAAAAATCGGATCTCTATCCCCTGCCCGCTGGTTCGAAACGAAAGAAGAATACTCACGCCTCCTGCTGGCACATCGATCTCGAGAACGACATCCGGTCTTTGCAAAGCGTCGAGCCGAACTCGCGCTGGTTCTTTACCGCGCACCATGAGCTAGGACACGGCTACTACTTCAAGGCTTATACGCGCCCGGAAGTGCCCTATCTCTTACGCGGCGGCGCGGCGCCCGGGTTTCATGAAGGAGTCGGCGAGCTGATTTCGCTCGCGTCCAGTCAGGTGCCTTATCTGCAATCGCGAGGAATTTTGCCGACGGACTTCAAGGCGGACAGGACAGCGTTTCTCCTCGACGACGCGCTCGCCCGCGCCATTCCCTTTATCTTTTTCTCCTGCGGAACGATGCCGCATTGGGAAGCCGACATCTACGCGCGTAACCTTCCGCCCGACCAATGGAACGCACGCTGGTGGAAATACGTTTCCGATTTCCAGGGCGTCGAACCGCCATCGCCGCGCGGGGAGGAATTCTGCGACGCCACGACCAAGACACACATTAACGATAACCCGGCCTACTACTACAACTACGCCTTTGCCACCGTCTTCAAATTCCAGCTGCACGACTACATCGCTCGCAAGATCCTCAAGCAGTCGCCGCAGTCATGCAATTACGCCGATAACAAGGAAGTCGGGAAATGGCTCGATAACATTTTGAAGAAAGGCAGCACCGAGGATTGGCGCAAAGTATTGAAGGACACGACCGGCGAAGATATCTCCACCCGGGCGATGGCTGAATACTTCAAGCCGCTGCAAACCTGGCTTGAAGAACAAAACAAGGGACGGCAAGTTGGCTGGGAGTAGGATGTTGTTAGCTGCCGTGGCACAGCCATCTTGGCTGTGGGGCCAACAGGCATCTTGCCTGTTGCTCTATCAAAAGCTGTTCAACCGAAATCGGGCAAGATGCCCGATTGCCCCACAGCCAAGATAGCTGTGCTACGACCGAGCATGAGCCGTTACCTCATCACGTCTGCGCTGCCTTACATCAATGGTGTAAAGCATCTGGGTAACCTTGTCGGTTCGATGTTACCGGCGGACACCTATGCGCGCTTTCAACGAGCTCGTGGAAACGAAGTGTTATTCATCTGTGCTACCGACGAGCATGGGACGCCGGCGGAACTAGCTGCGCATGAGGCTGGCCTTCCGATCGATGACTATTGCGCCAGGATGCATGCCGTCCAAAAGGATCTTGGCGACCGCTTCGGCCTTTCCTTTGATCACTTCGGCCGCTCTCATTCTCCCCAGAACCACGAGATCACGCAGCACTTCTATCATCAGCTCGAGCAGAATGGTTTGTTGGAAGAGCGAACTACGCGACAAGTCTATTCCATCGACGACAAACGTTTCCTTCCCGATCGCTACGTGATCGGCACTTGCCCCCACTGTGGTTACGAGCGGGCCCGCGGCGATCAATGCGAGAACTGCACCCGCGTCCTCGATCCGGCGGATCTGATCAATCCGCGCTCCGCTGTTTCGGGTTCGACCAATCTCGAGCTGCGCGACTCGAAGCATCTCTTTTTAAGGCAATCGGAGATGGTAGGCCGGTTGCGAGAGTGGATCGATTCGAAGACCGACTGGCCAGTGCTGGTAACATCCATCGCGCGGAAATGGCTCGATGAAGGACTAAAGGATCGCAGTATTACTCGCGACCTTGGTTGGGGCATTCCGGTCGCATACAAAGGCCAGGTGCGTCCCGACTTTGAAGGAAAAGTGTTTTATGTCTGGTTCGACGCTCCCATCGAGTACGTCGGCGCGACCATGGAATGGGGGGAGGCAACCAAGAGCGATTGGCAACGCTGGTGGCGCAAGGACCAAGGCGCCGAAGATGTTCGCTACGTCCAGTTCATGGGCAAGGATAATGTGCCGTTCCATACGGTAGGTTTCCCGGTTACTTTGTTTGGCTCCAACGAGCCCTGGAAAGTAGTCGATTACATCAAAGGCTTGAACTGGATGAACTACTACGGCGGTAAGTTCTCTACTTCAGGTAACCGGGGTATTTTCATGGACCACGCCTTGGAGTTACTTCCAGCCGATTACTGGCGCTGGTATCTCCTCGCGAACGCTCCGGAATCGGATGATTCCAACTTCACCTGGGGACATTTCCAAGCCACGGTGAACCATGAACTGGCTGATGTTCTTGGGAACTTCATCAATCGCATCGCCAAGTTCTGCACGGCGCGTCTAGGTGGTGTTGTGCCTGCAGACGGCGGATACGGCGCGCTTGAAGCGGAAACAACTGCCGCGCTCGAGCAACGACTTGCCAGTCTCACCGCCCAGATGGAAGCGATGGAGTTCCGCAAGTCGGCCATTGAGCTGCGCTCCATGTGGGTCAGAGGGAACGAATATCTCCAAAAGGCTGAACCGTGGATGAAGATTAAGACCGACCCGACCGCCGCCGGCGTGTCGATTCGTTACGCTTTGAATCTTGCGATGTTGTTCGCCGCGCTAGCACAACCGTTCATTCCGCATGCTTCGGCCGCGATTGCCGCGGGTATTGGCAACAGGACGGAATCGCTCCCGTGGCCAGATAAGATAATGGATTCGCTCAAACCTGGCGCACCGATTGGCGTGCCAGACGTTTTGTTCGCCAAGCTCGAAGAGACGCAGATCGCCGAGTGGATCCAGCGGTTCGGCGGTCCCGATAAGACTAGTTAGAAGCCTGCGCGCGACTTTTCTTCCCGACGTTCGGATGCAACTCAACCGATCAGTGGCCCGTTACACGAATGGACGGGTCTGCGATCAGAGCTCCCCGAATTGTCTGGCGTCCGGTGGCATCGATTTCCCGACGATCGATAATCCGGATGGGTGACACCGTGGTCGTGCCGACCCGCTTTAGCTTGACCCGCTGTGGAATTAGAGAGCCGGTCACGAACACCGCGCGTTCGTTCGGGTGTTGATCGATCGGCTTTCCAGCAAGCGCAGCGGAGGCGACCAGGCCAGTCGCGATGAGACCTGTAATAACGACAGAGACCCTCATGCTTGGGGACAACACTACAATCCGTAAATGGTCACGCAACCTTAACGTGGAGGCCGGAAACCGAATTCGGCCTGCAATTCTCCCCAAAGCCAATTCACGAATCCATCCTTCGGGATTGATCCCGCCTGGGCAGTTGCGAGGGTTTCCGCGTCTTCGACACGTCCATTGTGACAGTAGAGATAAATGAGAAGGAAGAAGTCGTTGAGGTTAGTGAACCCTCGATCTCTTTCGCCTTCGAGCAGTCGAATAGCGGTCTCAAAATGCCTCTGGGCGAGCGCGCCCGCCACGAGGTCACGGACCGCCTCAGTCGGCAACGCAGGTGCACTAGCCGCCAATCTCTCCGCGAGCGAAACCCGAAGCGTGTCAGTTTTCAGGACCTCCAGGACTGGGGTGCGGAGTTGCGAATGGCGCAGGTAAAAATCGAGCTCAGCTAACCAGTTACTGCCGGAGATATCTGCCCGGAACCGTGTTTCCCGAATGAGAAACAGCGGTTCGAGCGTTTCCCTTCGTTCGTTAGGCCACAGATCGTGGATCAGAGACGAACCAAAAAAACGCTGCAAGGCGGCAGGACCAAGAAGATAACTGTGGGCCAGCCGATAGATCGGGTTCATGTCGGGCTGGGCATCAGTCAGACGCTTCGGATAAAAATCATCCAACGGTTCGACGCCCTGGGTCAATTGGTCGATTTCTGCGGCATCCATGAGGAACAACGCGGGTATTTGCTCGGGAACTTCGATGCCAGCGCGGCCGAGATCGGATCCAGAACTGCGGTCGGTAAAGAGTCTGCGGGCCAGCTCTTCATTGGGCTCTCGCACCGGCGGTTTCATCCCGACCATGACCCATTCCATATCGGAGGTCGCCCAGAGAGAGGCGTTCGGGAACACGTTATAAAAGGCCCGAAGGATCGCCTTGGTTTCGTCGACGGTAACCTGGTAGATCGGCAACCAGAAGCTGACGATGCCGCCCTCCTTTAGCCGGGCCTTCATCAGGGAGAAGAATTGCTGAGTATAGAGATTGACCGCGCCTGCCACCTTTAAAGGAGGCGGTTCTCCAGTGATAATGTCGTAGCTTGCCGGCGAGGCTTGGAGGAAAAATCGGCCATCCTGCACAAGGGGCGTGACCCGCGGATCGCGCAATGGATTAGCGTAACCGGCCCCGGTATAGGAATCAGCGAGGTCGAATATCTCCTTCGAAATATCGACGATGTCGAGATGCTTGAGACGAGCATCGCGCGTAAAGGCATCCGCCGTCACACCGACGCCATAGCAAATCAAGAGGGCGTTCTCGCTCTCGGGACGCAGGGCCAGAGGCAGGTAGGCAAACATTCGCATATAACGTTGCGTCCGCGGCACCGTTCCCGACATGGAATAAGAGTTAGTGACCAGCCGGTAATAATAAGGCTGCCCGTGCAGATCTCGGCGGAGAAGTTGATAGGTGTCCGCGGTCCCTTCGATCTTCTTAGAGAGAACCGAACCATCGACTTCGTAGAGTCGCCGGGCATTCGCGAGATGGGCATCGGCGCGATGGTAGGGAAAGAACGCCAGGATCAGAACGAACGCCGCGCTAAGCGCAACCATGGCAATTCCATGAATCCGTCGCGCAGACCAGCTCTCTTTTTGACTCATCAGGAGAGCGAGCCCGGCGTAAACGGCCGCGCAAAAAATCAAGCTCGACTGAAATCCAAGCCGGGGCAGAAGAAGGAACGCTGCGAGCAAAGGTCCGCAAGCCGCGCCGATCGTATTGAAAAGAACGGTGAGGCCTGTGCTATTCATGCGGCCGGCGACCTCGGATTGAACGCAGGTCGCGATCGCGGGAAGCAAAGCTCCTGACAGGAAGGCGACGGGAAACATCAAAGCCAGGGAAAGGAGTCCGACTTGCTGTGCGAAAGCGCGGTCGAACGTAGGAATGTTGGGTGGGTGAGCCGGGACGGGGAAAAACAGATAAGAAAGAAGAGTTGCGCTGGCAGCGAGGAGAAGGAGCAGGGGCAACAAGCGTCGTCGCGGCAGAATACGATCTGGAATCAGGCTCCCGCCGATGCTGCCAACGCCGATTCCGGCCAGGACGACCGCGAGCATGACGGAGAAGCCGATGGAAGTGGAGGCGACGTACAAACGCAGAAAGCGAACCCAGATGACTTCGAGGCTGAGAAGAACCGCGCCGGCCCCCATGCTCACCAGGAGCAGGCTCCAGGGCGGCCTTGCTTCCGGCGAGATTCGCAATCGCACTCGAGCTTTCCGCGCTGGGTTCGGTTCCGTCCGGGCGAACATCCAGGCCATACCGGCTGCGGCGCAGCCCACGCCGGCAGCGGTCCATGCTGTTCCCAAGAGCCCGAACCTCTGGACCAGATATATTTCGCCGAGCAGTGCGCCAGCCGTCGCACCCACGGTGTTACCTCCATAAAGGAAGCCGAGGCTTCGGCCAAATTCCTGACGTTTTAAGAGCGGATCTTCCAACAGAACGGGAAGAGTTAATCCCATGGCCGTCGTGGGAATCAGGAGAATCAAAAATGAGACCGCGAAACGGAGGACGTTGAGCAACTGCTGGTGATTCCAGAACGCTTGAAAAACAGGACGCATCCATTCCCCGAGCAGCGGAATGCTGAACACCAGGGTGCAACCAAACAGCGCCACGATCATTTCCAATCCTGCGTAGACCCGAAGTGGGCGGAGCCGTCCGAGCGTACTCGAAGCGGCGATGGTGCTGCCAAGGGCAAGTCCAGCCATAAAGCTCGAAAGAATCAGAGCCGCGGACCAGACCGAATTTCCGAAAGCCAGACCGCTCAGCCGGAGCCAGAGCGTCTGGAACAGAAGCGCGCTAGCCCCGGAGAGAAACAGAATGACGGAGACAATCGCGATACGCACTTGTCGGAAGCCCTATCTGTTCTCCGCTGGCGCCGCAAGAAGGCGCTAGCGGGGGTCGTGTCCTAATTTCGTTTTGCCGAGGGTTTGGCGATGAAACCGCCAGCGTTGACCAGCCCGGGGGTGGCCCGGTATGATCCGCTGGCATATGGCCCACCATTTCCAGTCCCAGTCCAAGACGATGGATGATTTATTGGAGGGGACGTTAAAACCGCGCTTAGAGGTGCCAACCTTCCAGCGTGGCTACAGTTGGAAAGCGAAGCACTTAAACGCGTTTTGGGCGGATTTAATAGGTTTCATTGAGGAAAAAAAGGAGGGCATATCCGAAAAATATTTCCTTGGCCCGATAGTCATACTTGAGAGGCCCAAAGACAACGTATTGGAGATTCTTGATGGCCAACAGAGACTTGCGACGGCGACCATCATATTCGCCGCCATTCGCGATGTCGCGAAAGAACTTGGTACGGATGAGTTTGAACGGCTCGCCAATGGTATTCAGACCACGTTTATCGCTAAAACTGATGCCGGCGATCATTTGGGGTTCAGTTTAATTCTTGGCGCACTAGATAAAGATTACTTCAGCGACACAATCCAAAGTTTTCCGACCAAATCTGCGACGGTAAAATTGAAATCTCACCGCAACATTCTGACGGCGAAGCGCACGATTACCGGCAATATCAAGACGGCGATCTCAGGGCTTTCAGCTAACAAGAAGATGGAGTGGCTGAAAGGACTTCGGGACACCGTTAGGGCGGGTTTAATCATGACCTACATCCCTGTCGATAAGGAGAGGGAGGCATTCCAAATTTTCGAGACGCTAAATGATCGGGGTCTGAGGCTTTCCGTGCCTGATTTACTGCTGAACTATTTAATGAAGGAGGCTAAGGAAAAAGATCGAGACGATATCCGTTCCTACTGGGATAAAATGACTGAGCGGATGGGCCAAAGAAGTATCGGCCAATTTCTGAGACACGTATGGGTTTCTGAGTTCGGAGATTTGAAAAAAAAGGACTTATTTACGGCGCTAAAAGACCAGATTGAGTCGCAAGGCACGCTTAGCTTGGCCTACGCCAAGCAGTGCGCCACCCAATGCGATACATACTGCGCGTTGATCGATTTTGACGAAAAGAAGCTAAAGACTTCCGTTGTTCACGTTCGGAATCTTCTTCGTGGGGTTTCTTGCGATCCCGCCTTGCCATTACTGCTGTGCGTCTTGAACAAAATATCAGAAACCGGCCTAGAGAAATTGGTTCGCTGGCTGCTGGTATTCACGGTCAGGCATTCGGTTGTAGCGGGAATGGATGCAGCCGAACTAGAGTCACTATTTTTTTCGTTAGCGAAGCAAGTGCGCGCAATGATTGCGGAAAAAAAGAAAGAGAGTGAGTGGCTGGCGCACATCAAAGACGAACTAGCAAAAAAGAATCCGTCCAGTGACAAAATCATGTCCTCAATGGAGTCCCTTGATCTGTCGCCTAGGGAAGCCAGTTATATTCTGACACGCATTGCTGAGGCAATGGACTCACAAACAAAGGAATGGAAGCTCGGGGAAACCAACCTGGAGCACATCTTCCCTGAGAAACCGTCCGCTGAATGGAAAAACAAAGACCTGTTGGCCCCGCTGCTCTGGAACATTGGCAACTTGACCATGCTCGGGGAGCGCCTGAACGACAAGAACGCAAACCGAGGTTTCGAGTTCAAACGCAAGTGTTACGAGTCGGTTTCGGAGATAAAAATGGCCCACGAAATCGCCAAGAACCACTCCAAATGGGATGATGGCGAAGTGAAACGCCGGGCATTGTCGCTGGGCAAATGGATAGAGCAGGTTTGGAGCTTTGAAAATCCGTCACGTGCCTAGTGCCCGGAGCATTGCATTGCGCGCCCATTCCGAAACCCCGTCACCGTTTGCCGCTTTCGCAATCGCCTTCAATTCCGAGGGCGAGACACGGGCGCGCACCATTTCGGTTTTCGCTTCCCCTTTCGGCAATTTGGGACGGCCTAATATTTTTCTTTTATGTGCCACAAAAACGTCTTGACCAATGTATTTGCTGTGGCACAATAAGTCCAGTTAAAAATAAAGGACTGGATATGGCAAACAATCTCTCAACCGAAAAGCAGACGGCAGTAATCAGCGCACTTGCCGAAGGAAATTCCATTCGCTCAATCGAGCGTATGACGGGCATTCACCGCGACACGATCATGCGCCTTGGCGTTCGCGTTGGAAACGGCTGCGCCGCCGTCATGGATTCGCGTATGCGGAATCTGGACTGCCGCCTAATCCAGATGGACGAAATTTGGGGATTCGTCGGCAAGAAGCAACGGCAAGCCTCGCCGGAAGATCGTGCGAACGGTCTTGGCGACGTTTGGACGTTTGTCGCAATCGACGTTGAATCGCGCATGGTGCCCGCCTATCTGGTCGGAAACCGCGACGGCTATCACGCTGACACGTTCGTTGAGGATTTGGCGTCACGGTTGAACGCGCGTCCGCAAATTTCCAGCGATGCAATGTCGGCCTACGTTGACGCTGTAGAACGTGGATTCGGTGCCAATGCTGACTACGGCCAATTGGTTAAAGTTTACGCAGCCGTAGAACTTGCCGAGCAACGGCGATACAGCCCCGCGCAATTGATCGACGTGCGGAAGGTTATCGTTGCTGGCAATCCAGACCCCGATCTGATTTCCACGTCCTACGTTGAGCGCCAAAATTTGACGATGCGGATGCACATGCGCCGCCTGACTCGCCTGACAAACGGATTCAGCAAGAAGCGCGAGAATTTCCGCGCCGCCGTCGCGCTTCACTTCGGATATTACAACTTCGTTCGCTTGCATAAGAGCCTGCGAATGACGCCAGCAATGGCCGGCGGCGTCACCGATCACATCTGGACGGTGCCTGAATTAGTGGAGGCGGCATCGTGAGCGCACAGCTAGCCGTAGAGCGCGCAACGGGTAGTCCCGTCGAGCACTTGGAATCCGTGCCGGTAGTCGAGACATTTCGCGGGGAAACGGTCTGGAAAGGCACCGTTGAAGTTTTCAGCGTAGCCAATCCACCGCCAGAGCGCGCCTACGGATGGGCGGTTGAGAACGATTACGTTGCCGTGCTCGGGAATCCGCCAGTTGATTCGCCAGTCGCCGCCGTTCGCGCTTGGCTCGTTTCGGAGAACAAAAATGAATGAACCACGAATGCCAGAGGAGTCTGATAAGATCGACTCGGAAATAAGGGATGCAGACGGGCACCTTGTATCCAAAGGAAAAACATTATTTTTCGCGGGTGAAACTGCGAACTTTTATCCCGGTGACTCCGCGAGCAAGGATTCAATTTTGAATCGCTCACGCAGCCTCTTTCTCAGTGAGGAAAAGAGATCATTGGCGCTTTCATCAATTACGCCATGCCCACAGGAGGAGATTCACAAGGAATGCCATTTCCATCTCAGGTTTTCAAATTAGGACACTACCCTAGCGGGCGTCACTGATTTACCTCTGATCGGCGCTCAGAATTTCTTCGTCAGGCGCACGTAGTAAAAACGCCCGGTCGCATCGTAGGTGAAGCCCGGATAGCCGACCGAGTTTCCACCCTGGCCGGACGCGAACGGCGGATCTGTGTCAAAGACATTATTGCAGCCGACCGTAAACGTAGTGCCCTTCAGGAGAGTCTCCCAGAAGCTCAACTTGCCCGAAGCTGATGTTGAAACAGTGGCCTTGCTGTCTTTTGAGGTGCTGGGAGTTTCCGAAGTTTCGTGAACCAAGGCGCTGAAATCGTAGGACGCTTGAAGATCAAACAGCCATCGCCTGTCCACGTTTCGGGTAATCAGATCAGGATCCTGCTCAATAAAGCCACTGATCAAGCGAACCCTTCCGAGGAGATCGAAGCCTTTCCAACTCCAGTCGATGCTGGTATTGCCTCTCCACCGGTAATAACCCTCCTGGGACTGTCCCGGGTCGGTCGTCACTCCGGCCAGTTGTTCCGTCACTCCGCCTTCGACCCGTTGGACTTCAAAAGAGTTGAGATAGGTGAGTTGGGTTATCCAAGTAAAGGTGCCAAAGGTCGAGGGGTATTGATATTGCATCCCGAAATCGACGCCGTTGGCTTTCTGGGAGGCTTCGTTTCGGTTGGAAACGATGATTCGCGTGATGGTGCCGTCGGGCAAACGTTCGACGCGTTCTCCCGGCAACAACGTGCCCGCCAGTTCGCGCGCTAAAACCGCATCGAGAAATGCTGACTGGACCACCCCGGTCCGCTCGATCTGCCAAAGATCGGTCGAAATCGTCAGGCCGGGAACAAACTTCGGCGTCCAGACAATCCCGCCGCTGAACGTCTCTGAATCCTCCGGCGCCAGGTCCGGGGTGCTCTGGATGAGAGTGGTCGTTTCCGGCTCGAACGCGCCCCCATTCATCGGATCATGCGAGGGCTGAATATCGGAAATGGGAGCGGAATAGAGTTCCTCCAGCGACGGTTCCCGGAACCCGAGTCCCCAGGTGAACCTGACCGTGAGCGTGTCGTCCACCGGTTGCCAGCGCACTCCTATCTTCGGCACCGCGACGTTCGTATCGTTATTGAGAAAGGCTTCGTAACGTCCGGCGGCATTGATATCGAGGGCGTGAAATCCGGTCACCGCGTTTTTCGCGCTGAAGATCGGAATGCTGGTCTCGACGAAAATGGCGTAGGATTTTCGTCCACCATGAGCGGTGGCAATCGACGAATTGCCGGAGACATCGCCGTTGATGTTCAGCTGGTCGGGATTTTCGTCCAGGGTTTCACGCCGGAACTGGCCGCCAAGCGCAAAACCAATTCCGCCCGCCGGCAAGTCGAACAGGGCGGTCGTGTAGATGGTGGCATCGATTGTAGCGAGCTTCGAAGTATCGAGGTCGGTTGGATGGATCCGAGCGAACTCGATCGACGCAGCGTTGGAGGGAATAGGAACACGGAAATCGCCGAATGGATTGAAGGCCACGGGTGTCCCAATGTATTCCGGCGACGCCGGGTTAAAGATCGGGTCGGCCTGGTTCAGGATCCGGTTAAACCGCGAGATCGAGACCTGGGTTCCAGTCGTAGTGTTCTTGATTTCGCTATAGCGAAAAGCGGTGTCGTAACCCCAGGTTCCGTTAAATAGCTTGTCGCCGCGAAAGCCGATCGTGCCGAGCCAGGCCTCACTTTCGTTGTCGAAGAGACGGTTGCCGAATTCTGCCAGGCGCGCCCGGGTCCCGCCGGAAATGATTTGGTTAAATGGATTGAAGGGATTGAATGCGCCGGGAGTCAGGCCGGTCGCGGCATACGTGGGCCCGCCGAACGGGGTCGTCCCGGCGGGATTAGCAACCCGGGGCGGGATGGCAAGCGTGGTAAAGCCGGGGCTCTGGAAATTTCCCGTGGCCGGGGGCGCCAGCTCATTGTGCGTCTTTACGTCTTGATACATCCCGTCGGCGTAGAGGACGAGTTGTTCGCCGAAGATCTTGTGGTCCATTGCGACGTAACCGCCGTAGCGCTCGGACGACGGAAACGAGAGAGAGAATTCATTGAAGTTAAAGCCGTTCGGGCCCGACCTCGGCCGGCCGGCCCCGTAGAGATAAGTGCTGGCCGGAGCCAGCCCATTCGTGCCATTGGGCGCACTGGCGAATTGGTTCCCACTTCCGCTCGGAATCACCGTCCCTCCCGCTTCCGCCACGGCGGCATTTGTCACCTGCAAATTATAAGGGCTCGCATTGCTGCTCAGGAACGGGGGCACCGCGGAATAATCGCGGTCGTGATTGAAGATCGAATTCCGATGGTAGTAGTTAACTGTCCCGGAGACGTTCGTCTTTCCGTCCCCTACCCCAAAGGTCAGCGCCGTATTAATGGAGCCTGAGTCCTTGTCGGTCGTGTTCCCATACTCGAACTTTGCCTCGGCGCCGCGATAGTCCTTCCAGCGCTTGATGTTCACCACCCCGGCCACCGCATCCGCGCCATAAGTGGTGGACGCGCCGTCTTTCAAGATCTCAATGCTCTGGATGGCCGATTCCGGAATCGTATTCAAATCGACGAAGACGACGCGTCTGTTGCCGGTCGGATAAGGCGCAACCCGGCGGCCATCGAGGAGGATGAGGGTCGCCCGGGCGTCGAATCCGCGCAGGGCGATCGTTGCCGCGCCCACCGCAGTGTTCGAGCCGTTCTCGTTGTTGGAGACAGGCACCCCGTTCGCGTTCGACACGGTCAGGTTGCGGAGAAGTTCCTCCGTATTGCGCTCGCCGGACTTGTTGATCAAGTCGCGGGTAACGTTGAGAACCGGGTTGGGCCCCACTTCCGCGGCCGTCGGAATGGCCGACCCGGTCACGAACACGCGTTCGGTGGTGGCTTCTTCCGTGCCGTTCTCATTGAACGAACGGACCGTGGGCCCCGTTTCAGTCGGCGGGGGCGAGGGGTCCTGGGCCAGAACGCTGGTCGCGAGGACAAGGGGCAAACTGACAACGACGGCTGCTCGGAAGAATCCGAACTGGGCCAATCCAAGTTTGATCATAATGCGTCTCCTTCGGTTTCCGAAGGATTAGCAAGATGATCGTTAGGCACTCAAGACAATTATTTCACCGCTTAACGAGGACTACTTTACGATCGTTACTCGGATCGTCTCTTCCAATTCGTCATCCACATAAAATTCGACACGATACTTGCCCTCCGCCCAGCCATCCGGCGGACGGCCCAGGGTGAAACGCGCGCTTGCGTCCGGCGCGGGCGCCACGCCCTCGGTTTCGTCGATGACAAAATTTGGTTCGACCAAATCGCCCACGTCTTCGGCTATCCATGCGACTCGGACCCGCGCGTCTTTCGGTAACCCATGCCCATGCCACCGCACGTAAATGTTTTGGGCGTCGGATTTGAATTCGCTCTTAGAACCGCCGGATGGATCGGTTGAAACTTCCACGCTCAATCTTTTCCCAGGCTGGGCTGGGGCCATTTCCACAGCCGGACCGCGAATGGGAGGCGTGGGGCTGGACTTGGTCGGCGCCGTCGACGGAGTAGGTGTCAGTTGCGGCGTAACAATAATCTCCGGACGTTTTTGCAATTCCATATTCGTGCGCTGAAGTAACCCGCCGGTGGGACCGCGCACCACTGTGGTCTCTTTGATAAAACCTATTCCAGGCTTGAACCACCTATCCAGTTTCGCCGACATGACCGACGAATCTTCGCAATGAATCTGGAACGCGCGAAACGTCCCGGCGGCCACCGTCACGTTTTCTTCTTTACCGATCACGAAATGCTGCCGCATCTCCATCCCGGCGACTTCGCCGTCCGTGTCCCACGAGTCACCGCTTTTTACCGTTGCGGGAATAATCGTCTGCGGAGGATCGAGCTTCGCCATTCTGCCATCCTTGCCGGCGCGGAAGTGGCAAACCCAACCGCGTTCGTCGAGTGTCATCAGTTCGGTCCTGGTGAGCGCTTCGTCTGTCATCGTCTCGAGCTTGATGAATTCCTTCCCGCCAAAGGTTTGCCGCCCGATCCGCATCGTCACGGAAGCCGTGCTGGCCGGCGCCGCGCCCGGACCGCCCAGTTCCTCCGTCGTTTCGTACCGCCAGGTCGTGCCTTCGGCGGTCGGAAAAAGCGGCTCGGCCCGGACGAACGCCGCCGGCAGGCCAAAGAGCACGAGGAGACAGGCGATTCTCATGAGCCGGGACTCTTCACCAAGTGATTTCGGTTGGCGAATCCCGAGACTCACTTTGCCTCCGAACTTTTTTCTGGCACCGCGATTACCAATACCTGTATCTTGATGTTATATCTGTGACAATCTAATCTCTATCTCGGCCATGCGCATTCTTCTGATCAGCAATTCCACCCTTCACGGCCGCGGTTATCTCGATCACGTCGAAAACGAGATCCGCGATTTCCTCGGAGCCGCCAGAAACATTCTCTTCTTTCCGTTCGCGCTTCACGACCGCGACAGTTACGCGGCCAGGGCGACCGCGCGGTTCGCAGCGATGGGTTATGAAATGACTTCCGCGCACAACGCAACGGATCCGGATAAAACCGTATCCGAGGCGGGTGCGATCTTCATCGGCGGCGGAAATACTTTCCGCCTCGTCAAAGCGCTTCAGGACCTTGGATTCATCGATCCGATTCGGCGCCGGGTCCGCGACGGCGCGCCCTACATCGGGAGCAGCGCCGGCTCGAACGTCGCCGGCCCGACGATCAAGACCACCAAGGACATGCCGATCGTCCAACCGCGCTCGTTCGATTCGTTAGGCCTGGTGCCGTTCCAAATCAGTCCGCATTTTCAGGATCCCGATCCCAATTCGGCTCACATGGGTGAAACTCAGGAAGAGCGCATCCTGCAATTTCTCGAGGAAAACCGAACCCCGGTGCTCGGCATGCGTGAAGGCGCGTGGGTGCGCGCGGACAATGGCCGGGTCGTCCTCGGCGGAACTCGGGGTGCGCGAATTTTTCGCCGCGGCGAAAGTCCCGTGGAAAAAACTACCGGCGACGAAATCTCCAGTCTGGTGGGCGCGCCGGAATGACGTTGCTTCTTTCGCGGAGCGAGGTCGATCGTCTGCTCACGATGCCCGAGTGCATCGCAGCCGTCGAAAAAATGTTCCGCGCACTCGGCGAAGCAAAACTGCCGCCGCCCGGAATTCTCGGGATCAAGTCCCAACTTGGTGGTCTTCACATCAAGGCTGCGCATCTTCCCGGCGACCGCGAATATATCGTCGCGAAACTGAATACGAATTTCCCGCGAAACCGCGCCGAGCAGGATCTGCCGACGATCCAGGGATTGATCATGGTGTGCGACGGCGCGAATGGACGTTCGCTCGCTGTTCTCGATTCCATCGACATCACCATCAAGCGCACTGCGGCCGCTTCCGCTGTCGCCGCCAAATACCTTGCCCGTCCGGATTCTTGTGTTGCGACGATTTGCGGCTGCGGCCAGCAAGCTGCCGCCCAGCTCCGCGCGATCGCGTCGGTGCTCCCGTTGGAAAAAATCCTGGCGTTCGATTCTAACTACGCGGCGGCCGAAGAGTTCGCCCGCCGTCTCGCCAAAGAACTCGACCTCGCGATCGAGCCGGCGCGCGAAGTTTCCCCGGCGCTCCAGAACAGCGATGTCTGCATCACCAGCACGACTGCGACTGAATTTTTCGTTCGCCGCGATGATGTGCGCCCCGGCACCTTCATCGCCGCCGTCGGCGCGGACGACAGCCATAAACAGGAAATCGATCCCGCGTTGATGGCTCGCGCCACAGTCGTCGTCGACAGTCTCGATCAATGCTGCACGATCGGTGACACGCATCACGCCATCGACGCGGCCTTGATGAAAAAAGAAAACGTTTACGCCGAACTGTCCGAAATCGTCGCCGGCCGAAAAACTGGGCGCACAAGCTCTGACGAAATCACCATCTTCGACAGCACCGGCATCGCTCTCGAAGACGCCGTGGCCGCGGTGGCGGTCTATGAAAAAGCACGGCTCGAAAGTAACGTGACCCGCTTCGAATTCGCCGCCTGAATAATCTGCCCAATCGAACTCCCCGCGTCGAATCGTCTTGACGGCTTAAAGCCGTCAAGATCACAGGGGGCCGAATTGGTTTTCGTAGCGATGTTCGCCGGCGCCGGCTGGCTATGACACCGTAGCAGTTTACGAAAAAGCGAGAGAGAGCCGAACAGCGGCCAGATTCGAGTTCGCCGCGTAATCGGGACGGGCGCCGGATTCCGAGCTTTTCGCGCGATCGGCACGCCCCTAGTCTCGGCTCTGACCGCCCCGCATGAATCTGATTTCGTCCAAGAACTTCGTCTTTGCCGGGTTCCTCATCTCGCTGCTCTCGGTGGCATTCAATTCGATCGTGCTTTCTTCCGTCGGCAAGCACCTCCAGGCGGTGGACGCCGAGCACAGCCGGCTCACGGAATCGCTCGCCAATCAGGCGGCGGAACTGAGCGAAGGCGATTCGCTCTTCGATCAATATCGGATCATGCACAATCTGGTGTTCGCTGTGCCCGCGGCCAAAACCAAGGACGCCCAACAGGATGCCGAAGCGATTCTGAAAAGGTTCCTGACCAAGTACTACGCGGCGGCCAACGACATCCCGCGGACTGAGATTACCCGCGTGGAAGTCGAGGAAGCCGGCGAAATCGTTCCGCTCCTAGAAAAGGGGCTAGCGCTTACGCAAAAGCTGGAAGCGAGTGCGAAACCGGAGGAAAAATTACAGCTCATGGCCGAACTGGCGAAGCTGAGCGCGTCAGTTCCCGAGCCAAAGTCGGAGTTGGGCAAAAAACTTCGCGAGATCCAAAAGCACTCCCAGGCGGAATATGCCGACAACGACCTCGTCATCATGTCGGCGCTTATGCCGGTCATGAAATCGTTCCGGGAAAAGATCGTGGAAAGCATTCACAAAAAAGAGGACCGCAAGCACGAACTGGAGCGGGAACGTTCCGCGTTGGCAAGAAAAGCAAACTACGCCAGCTATGCGGCCATCACTTTCCAGTTATTCGGCCTGATGCTGATCCTGACCAGAGACCTGGTGAAAGAGAAGCGCTCGTCGCATTGACGACCTCAGGCCGTCTCGACCGCCGCCTGCGCTCGTTGCACCATGGCGACGGCGGCAACCAGAATGATCGCGGCGACGATCTGATGCGGGCGAAGCGCGGCGTGAAAGAAACCCCAGGTGATGCAAACAGCCGCGAGCGTTTGCATCATTTCAAAGTAACCGGCGGTGGAGGCGCGCGTCAGGCGCAGCCCTTCGAAATAAATGAGGAGTGGAATGGCACCGGAGATCGAGGCGAGGAGAAGGAGCGCTACAATCGCGGTGCCGGGATGGGTTTGCGCGGCGACCGGCCAGAGCGATGACGCCTGCAGTTTTCCGGATGCGGCAAGGATGCACGTCATGCAGACGAGCCCGACGACAATCCGGAGACTGGCAGCGAGCCGCAGCGGCATACCGATCATCACTCCGCGTCCGGCAACGGTGGAAAGTCCCCAGAAGACGGCGCAAATCAACGCGTAAGCCGTGCCGAGGTTGAGCCCGGCCTGAGCGAAGGAAACACCGATCAGCGTCGGATGTTCGACTGACAAAAAAATGCCGGCCACGATCGCGATTCCCGCATAAAGAAAAAATCGCGGCGTAAGGCGATCGCCAAAAAGAAAGAAAGCGCCAACGGTAGAAATCACGGGCTGAATGTTCAGGATGACATTGACGACGGTCGGGTTGCCGTTTTTCAACGCGAGCGTGAAGAAGATCGTGCCGACCGCCGAGCCGGCGAATCCGGAAAGGATCAGGTAACCCCAGCTGCGTTTGTCGATTTTCGGAAGCTCACCGAGTTGCGAGAGAAGGATCGGCAAAAACATGAACAGGATGAGAACGTGTTCCCAGAACACGATCACGTCCGCGTCGAAGAGATCGTTGAGCGGAATCCGCCACGCGCTTTCGGTTCCCCAGAGGGCCGCACCCAGGCCGACGAGCCAGGGCCCATAACTGGGGCGGCGCGCGACGGTTTTGTTCACGCGCTTGTCTTAATGGGCAAGCCCGCAACCGTCAAAACGCGGTTGCTGTCAGTCGGTGCGAAGCGCGACGATCGGATCGATCTTCAAGGCGCGGCGCGCCGCCATCCAACAAGCCAGCAATGAAATGGCGGCGAGCAGGAGGCTCACGGAAATGAGACTGAAAGGATCGCGTTCACTGACTCCGTGCATCTGACTCGCGACGAGCCTGGCCAGCGCGAGCGCAAGGACAATGCCGGCGGCAGAACCAAAGCCGAGAAGCAGACTGCCTTCCCGGAAGATCATCGAGAGGATGCTGCGATGACTCGCGCCAAGAGCGAGGCGGACGCCGATCTCGCGGGTGCGTTGCTGAACTCCGTAGGAAATCACCGCATACAATCCCGCCGCAGCCAGGAACAGGGCGGCCCCGGCAAAAGAACCGACCAGCAAAAGACTGAAACGCCGAGCTGCCAGCGCCGCGGCCATCACTTCGTCCATCGGTCGAACCGCGCCGACGGCGACGTTTGCATCGACCCCGCGAATCTCGGCGCGAACGGATTGATCCAGACCTGACGTCGCCGACGAAGTTTTCACGACCCAGTAGGTGCTGAAGCGCAGCCACGACAAGCCGTCCTTCGGAACTTGTCGCAACGGCAGATAAATGTCGGGCTTCGCGGCCGTTTCCAGATTGGTTTGTTTCACGGGGCCGACGACGCCGACAATCTCGACCGGGCGCGGCTCGGCATCGGTATCGTCAAGCATTAGCCGCTCGCCGATCGGCGAACGGTCGGGAAAATATTTCGCGGCAAGAACAGCGCTGATAATCACCGACGGCGGCCGGTTGCCATCATCTTCGTCTGTGAAGGAACGGCCGCTCAAGAGCGGAATGGCCATTGCCCGGAAATACTCGGGACTAACGACGCGATAATTCGCGGACGGCGTGTCTTCGCGCTTCGCCGGTGGCCGGTCCGGGCGGGTGAAAGGAATGGTCGAAGTGCTCTTTGGAGCGAGTGGCAGGATCGACACCAAGCCGACGCTTTGCACGCCCGGCAACGCCGCGAGTCGAGGGCGCAACTTCTCGTAGTACTGAACCAGGGCGGCGCGGTCCGTGTAGGTGACCTGCGGCAACGACAGGCGCACGGTGAGGATATTCGCCGGCTCAAAGCCGGGTTGCTCGCGGGTCAAACGGACGAAACTTCGGAAGAGGAGCGCGGCGTTGGAGAGGAGCACGAGGGCGAGCGCGATTTGCCCTGCCACAAGCCAACTCCGCAGACGCGATTGCAAACCGCCACCGGTGGAACCGCGTCCGCCGGAAACGAGCGCGTCGCGCAGATCGGAACGGGAAAGCAACCAGGCCGGAACGAGACCGCACGCGAACGTGGCGATCAACGTTATGACGCTCGCAAACACGAACACCTTCCAGTCGATGGAGAAACTTTCGATCCGTGGCAGATCTGTCGGGACGAGGCGAAGCAGCGCGCCTTGTCCCCAAATCTCGAGGAGCAGGCCTAACGAACCGCCAAACAACGCGAGGATGAAACTTTCCGCGAGGAGAAGCCGGGCCAATTGACCGCGGGTGGCGCCGAGCGCGGTCCGGACCGCGAGCTCGCGTTGCCGCGCGGCGGCACGCGATAGCGAAATGCCCGCAAGGTTTACACAACCGATAAGCAGGAGCGCGCCGGCAGCGCAAAAGATTGTCAGCAGCACCATGCGAACGTTGCTCACGATTTCTTCCGTCAGCGGAACGATGGTGATTCCGATCTTGCCGGTGTACGCCTCTGGAAATTGCCGGCGAAGATTTTGCCGAATCGAGTCGAGCTCGGCGTAAGCCTGCTCCGGCGTGACGCCCGATTTCAGACGGCCAACGAAACGAAGAAAGCTCACGGAGTTGCGCGCGTTCCGGCGCGGATCCGACTCCGGTTGCAACGGAACGACGACGTCCGTATCGAGGTTTGGCAGGGCAAAATCTCGCGGTAACACGCCGACGATTTGGCGCGGCTCGCCATTCAGATTTACGGAACGGCCGACGATGGCGGAATCCTTCCCATAACGGCGAGACCAGAGAGCGTAACTGATCATGGCGACGGGGGGCGCGCCGTTGCGATCGTCGGCGTCGACGAGACTGCGCCCCAGAAACGGTCGCAAGCCGAGAATGCCGAAAGCGTTGGCCGAGATCCGCACGCCCTGGACGCGCTCGGGGTCGCCGGAATCGGACAAATTAGCGTTGTAGGAACCGATCGCGCTCAGACCTTCGAACGAAGTATTTTGATCGCGGTAGTCGCAATACTCCGGCAATGAAAACGAGGTGCGCGGCGCATCAACTCGCTGCGCGTAGATCCATAAGAGGTGGTCGGGATTGCTGAACGCGAACGGCCGGAGCAGGACTGCATTTACAACTGAGAAGGCGGCGACGGTGGCGCTGATGCCGAGGGTGAGAGTGAGCACCGCCACGACGAAAAACCCCGGCGACCGGCGCAAGGTTCGCAAACTGAAACGCGCGTCCTGGATCAAGCCGTCGAGAAAATTTCCGCCCAGCGCTTCACGGCACTCTTCCTTGAACCGCTCGTGATTTCCGAACTCGATCCGCGCCTGCCGTTCCGCTTCAACTCGATCCATTCCGGAACGTTTCAGGTCAGCCGCACGATGTTCGACATGAGCGTGCAGTTCTTCCTCCATCTCGCGCTCCGTTCGACGACGGAGAAAGAACTTTCGGCCTAACGAATAGAGCCAGCTCATATTTCGCGAAGCGCAATCATCGGATCACAGGTGCGTATGGGCGTCGATCAAACCCGGCAGCAAAGTTGCGCTTCCAAGATCGCAAATAACGAGTGCGCAAGCCGCAATTCGTTTGATCACGGCGTCATCCCTCCTGAGGTCTGGCGGCGAGAGCGGATCCAATTGCCGCGACGAGACGGTTCCAGCCGTCCGTCTCCTCCTGCAGACGCTTTCGTCCTTTGCGAGTGAGCTCATAATATTTCGCGCGCCGATTATTGTCGGACTTATCCCACTCGGTCTTGAGCAGGCCCTGGCGAACGAGCCGAAACAACGCGGGATAGAGCGCACCTTGTTCGATGAGAAGCGCTCCCTTCGAAATCTGGCCGATCCGGAGAAGGACGCCGTAGCCGTGGAGCGGCCCAAGCGAGACCGCTTTCAGAATCAGCAGGTCGAGCGTGCCCGGTAGAAGTTCAGCTTCGTCACTCAATCGTGGGTCCCTCCTAAGTTGATTAGGAGAATAACGATGGCTCTCCTAAGCTGTCAAGGAGAGAAACCCGGCGTCGCCGGGAAGCTCCAAGCACCAAGATTCAAGCTCCAAAGCAGAGCGCCATCGATGCACGCCGGCGTTGTTCGCCCACAGAGCCACCGCTACAGAAGAGTAGGCACCGCCGACGCGCCTTCTTTTTTGGAATTTGGGATTTGGAGCTTCTTTGGAGCTTGGGGCTTGGCGTTTGGAGCTTCATCCTAAGTCATGGCTGCGATGGTTAACGTTAACGGACGGATTTCTTCCGACCACGAGGCTGTCATTCCCGTCTTCGATCACGGATTTCTTTACGGCGAAGGAATCTATGAAACGCTGCGGACCTATAACGGCCGATTGTTTCTCTACGACCGCCACATGCGCCGACTCCGCAATTCGGCCCGGCTAATCGATCTGACGCTCCCGTTTACCGACGACGAGCTAGCTGCGCGGATTCACGACACAATCAACGCGGCGACGCTTGAGGCAGCGGCGGTCCCCCGACCAGAGGCTTATGTGCGAGTCCTTGTCACCCGCGGTGTGGGCGAACTGACTTACGATTTGAAGGCAACGCCGAAGCCATCGTGGGTCATCATCGTGAAGCCGCTCGTTCCGCCGGCCGCTGAGGCTTATGAGAATGGCGTGAAGGTTGTGCTTGTCGATGTCGTCCGGAACCATCCGCAGTCGGTGAACCCGATGATTAAGTGCAACAATCTTATGAATTCGGCGTTAGCCGCGCAGGAGGCGTTGAAGCGCGGCGGCTTCGAAGCTGTGATGCGCAATTATCGCGGCGAGCTAACCGAGTGCACGCAGTCGAATCTCTTTGTCGTTCAGAACGGCGCCGCCCTCACGCCGCCGCTCGAATCCGGCTTGTTGCCCGGAATCACCCGCGAGTTCGTCTTCGAACTCGGACGCGACGCCGGCATCGACGTGCGCCAACAAGTTCTTCGCGACGACGATCTCTTCCGCGCCGACGAAGCGTTCCTCACCAGCACTACTCGTGAACTGTTGCCGATCGTGACCGTTGACGACCGCAAGCTTGGCGACGGCAAACCTGGCCCGGTGACTTTGAAGCTGCTGAAAGCATTTCGCGCGACCTGTAACGGCGGCCTTTGACCGCGTGCTGCGACGGGTAGGATGATCAGGCGCACGACTCGGCAATCCCCATTCGAAGCTTCCCCAATCCCGCGCCGACAGTAAGATGCGCGAACTTCGATGGCGCATCCGAACTTTTTCGCCGAGCTGAAGCGCCGCAACGTCTATAAGGTCGCGGTCGCGTATGCCGTCGTCGGTTGGCTGGTCATCCAGATCGCGACCTCCACGTTTCCCGTCCTCGAAATTCCCAACTGGGCAACGAAGCTTGTGATTGCCGTCGTCCTCCTCGGATTTCCCGTCGCGCTCGTGATCGCCTGGGCGTTCGAAATGACGCCGGAAGGAATGAAGCGGACGGAGGATATCCGGCCGGACGAAAAACTTCCGCAGTGGAGCCGGCGGAAGTTTGCGGCGTTCATCCTCGTTGTTGTGATCTGCGCGGCGGCGCTGCTCGGTTACCAGGTTTTCCGCGCGAAACCGGCGGCGGCGCCTCTCGCCGAAAAATCCATCGCGGTGCTACCACTGGTGAATCAGAGCGGCGATCCCAACCAGGAATATTTCTCGGACGGTCTTTCCGAAGAGCTGATCAACGTCCTCGGTCAAATCCACGAGCTGCGCGTGATCGGGCGCAATTCCTCTTTCCGTTTCAAGGGGAAAGCCGAAGACTCGCGCGCGATCGGAGACGCCCTGCGAGTCGCGAATGTCCTCGAGGGCAGCGTTCGCAAGGCCGGCGACCGCGTCCGGATAAGCGTGCAGCTTGTGGATACGGCGAACGGCAGCCAGCGGTGGTCGCAGAGTTACGACCGCGAGTTGAAGGACGTCTTCGCGGTGCAGGAGGAGATTGCGAAAGCAGTCGCCGAGCAACTTCGCGTCACCCTCCTGGGGAGTGCGACGAATGCGCTGGCACGCCCGAGCAACGTGAACCTCGATGCCTACAACGCCTACCTTCAAGGAAAGTTTTATTTCGCCCAACGCAACGCCTCCGCGGATGCGAAGGCGCTCACGTTTTTTGAAGAAGCGATCCGGCTCGATTCGAACTATGCCGAAGCGTACCTCGCTCTGTCTCGCTCCCGTTCTTCCCGGGCTTTTTTTCAGGGGGTTAAAGGCAAAGAAGAATACGAGCTGGCGCGCCAAGCAACCCTGAAGGCCGTGGCATTGAAGCCCGGTCTGACCGAGGCCCGGGCTCAACTCGCTTATTACCAGGTATTGGTGGATTGGGACATTGCGGCGGCGGAACGCGAATTGGCGAGCGTCTCCAGCGAAGAAACGATCGTCCTCAACACCCGTGCACTAATCCGCCGAGCGCGGGGCGATTCGCCAGGCGCGGTTCCGCTGCAGAGAAGGGTGATCGATTCCGATCCACTGTGGGTAACGTGGTACATCAATCTTGCCGCGACCCTGGTTCAGGTGGGTCAATATGACGACGCCGAATCCGCTCTTCGGAAAGCGATGGAGCTGCAGTCGGGAGCCCAGAGCATTCATTCCACATTCTCGCTGCTCGCTCTGCTCCGTGGGCAAACGGATCTCGCGCTGCGCGAAGCGCAACTGGAGCCGGAGGGAATCTGGCGCGACGTCTATGTGGCCCTGGCGCAGCATGCCCGGGGCGATCAGGCCGCGGCGGACGCGGCTCTCGACAAATTGATCGCGGCACAGGGTGACAATTTTCCAATTCAGGTTGCACTTGTCTACGCCGGCCGTCGCGAAAGCGAGAAGCTTTTCGAGTGGTTGGACCGCGCCTATGCCGCACGCCAGCCGCTCATGGCGTGGTATGCCGTCTCACATCCTCTTCTAAAGCCCTACTACGGCGACCGGCGTTTCGTGGAGTTCTGCAACAAAATCGGAGTCACCGTTCCGAAATGAGCGAGCGCAATTTTTTCGCCGAGCTGAAACGGCGCAACGTTTACAAGGTCGCAGTTGCCTATGCGGTCGTCTCCTGGCTGCTGATCCAGGCAGCTTCAATTCTTTTTCCGACTTACGAAGCGCCCGCTTGGGTGATGAGGGTGTTCGTCGCAATTGTCGCGCTTGGGTTTCCGATTGCGCTCGTGATCGCCTGGGCGTTCGAGATGACGCCGGAAGGACTCAAACGGACGGAAGACGTCTCGCCGAACGAAACGATTCCGCAGTGGAGCCGGAAAAAATTCGCAGCGCTCATTGTCATTGTCGCGCTTCTCGCGGCGGGACTGCTGGTATTTCAGTTGGTAGGGACGCCCCGCTGGGCCGTCCGCTCGGATGACAACAACGGCGGACGCCGCAGCGCGGCGTCCCTACCAATTACTGAGAAATCCATCGCGGTTCTGCCGTTCGAGAACCTGAGCGACGACAAGAGCAATGCCTATTTTGCGGATGGAATTCAGGACGAGATCCTGACCGATCTGGCCAGGATCGGCGCTTTGAAAGTCATCAGCCGCTCGAGCGTGATGCATTACAAGAGCGGGGTAGACCGCAACCTGGTCAAGATTGGGCAGGAGCTGGGAGTAGCTCATCTGCTGGAAGGGAGCGTGCAGCGCATCAACAATCGCGTCCGGGTAAACGCGCAGTTAATCGACGCGCGCACCGACGCCCATTTGTGGGCGCAGACTTACGATCGCGATTTGGCGGACGTCTTTGCCATTCAAAGCGAAATCGCGAAAGCAATCGCGGACCAGTTGAAAGCGAAGATCACTGGGGTCGAGCAAAAGGAACTGTCGGCCACGCCCACGAGTAACCCGGAAGCGTATGACGCCTACTTGAAAGGATTGGCGCTGTATGTCCGCGGCTTCTCGTCCGCGAATCTGGTTGGTTCGACGAAATCGCTGGAGGAAGCGGTGCGGCTCGATCCGTCATTTGCCCAGGCCTGGGCGCTCCTGGCTCGCGGTCATGCGAATCTCTACTTCTTCGGCAATGATACCACCCCCGAGCGCCGAGAAGCCGCGCGTCATGCCCTGGCGACCGCGGAGCGATTGCGGCCCGACCTTGCCGAAACCCAGCTTGCCCGGGCCTGGTATCTGTTTCGAATCGAGCGCGATTACGAAGGGGCTAAGCGCGTCTGCGAAGCCCTCCGGCCAAGGTGGCCTAACAACTCCGAGGTCCCCACTCTCATTTCCTACGTCCTCTCGCGCCAGGGCCGCTCCACCGAAGCCGAAGCTTATCTTCAGGAAGCGCTCAACCTCGATCCGCGCAGCGTTCCCCTGCGAAAAGTCATGGGCCTTTTTGCGGCGTCCAACCGACAATTCTCCGAGGCCTTGAAGCGCTTCGATCGGGTCTTGGAAATCGCGCCCACCGATACTGAGGCTGTCGCCTTAAAGGCGCTTACCTACCAGGCGATGGGCGACCTGGATAACGCCGAGGCCGTGTTGGCTCCTCTCCGGTCGGCAGTGCCGGAAGACGCCAGGATGGCGTGGGTCTTGATTAACCAAGAATTCTTCCGGCGGCGCTACCAACCGGCCGTGGCGATCGGAAAATCCGTCGTCGCATCGCTTGCGGGGCGGGGCGGACGTTACGGGAATCTTCCCGTGTTAATTGGTGATTTGCAGCGGTTGTCCGGCGATTCGCAAGGTGCTGCTGCCACCTACGCGCAGGAACGTGAAAGGCTCGAATCCATCTTAAAACAGCAGCCAGATAACCCTGATATCATAATTAGCCTTGCTGAGCTCTACGCCGCCATCGGCGAAAAGACCCTCGCGATCGAAAAGGCCGAACAGGCCTTGGCGCTCCGACCCGAATCGCAGGACGTGCTCATCGCAGGAGGATACCAGGAAGCGCGGGCGCGCATAGCCGCTCGCATCGGCGAGACCGATCGTGCCATCGACCTTCTCCGGCATTTGCTGACGGTGCGATATGGTCCGCCACCAATCACGCCCGCCCTGCTGCGGCTCAGTCCTATCTGGGATCCGTTAAGAAACGATCCGCGTTTCCAAAAGCTTTGCGAGGACCCGAAGCCATGAGTCGCCCCGGTTTTTTCGCCGAGCTGAAGCGGCGCAACGTTTACAAGGTCGCGGCCGCTTATGCAGTGGTGGCGTGGCTCCTGATCCAGGCCGCGTCGATTATTCTGCCGACCTTCGAGGCGCCGAGCTGGACGATGAAGGCCTTCGTCGCACTTGTTGCGGCCGGTTTTCCGGTGGCGCTCGTCATAGCGTGGGCATTTGAGCTGACGCCGGAAGGAATCGCGCGAACAGATGAAGCTGGTGAACTACCGAAACAACGCCGTGGCCGCGCCTGGATTTACGTTGCGATCGTCGCGGGGGCATTGTCGATCGGATTATTCTTTCTGGGCCGCTACACCGCTGCGACGCGAAGCGCCGGCAGCGAAGCTCACGACAAGTCGATCGCCGTTTTGCCCTTCGTCGATATGAGCCAGGCGAAAGACCAGGAGTATTTCTGCGACGGGATCAGCGAAGAACTTCTCGATGCCCTCGCGAAGGTAGAAGGCCTCCGCGTCGTCGCGCGCACCTCCTCATTTGCTTTCAAGGCCAAGAATGCCGACGTGAGCGAAATCGGGCAGAAGCTAGGTGTTCGCCATGTGCTGGAAGGCAGCCTCAGGCGCGATGGGAACCGGATTCGGATTAGCGCGCAGTTGATCGACGCTCGCGACGGCTTTCATCTTTGGTCGGACACCTACGAACGTGAGCTGCAAAGTATATTCGCGGTCCAGGATGAAATCACGCGCGCGATCGTGAACGCGCTCAAGCTCAAGCTGGCAGTCGCGCCCCCCGCGCATAAGGAGCCCGATCCCGAAGTCCATGATCTTTACTTAAGAGGTCGATACTTCTTGAACGGAAGGAACGTGACCACAGCGATCGATTACTTTCAGCAGGCTCTCGCTAAAAATCCGAATGACGCGCTGACGTACGCGGCCTTGTCCGAGTCCTACATGTCGTTGGTGGTTCCTTTTGCCCAAGTGCCGCCGCGCGAAGCGATGCCTAAGGCAAAGGAGACAGCGTTGCGCGCGCTCGCCCTTGATAACACGCTCGGCGAGGCTCACGCAGCACTAGCTTACGTGACATTCTTTTACGATTGGGATTGGCCCGCGGCGGAGAGAGAATTCAAGCAAGCCATCGAGCTGAATCCCAACGACCTGGACGCTCACCACTGGTATTCGCACTTTCTGATGCCGCAGGGAAGGGTCGAAGAATCGCTCACCCAGAGCAAGCGAGCGCTGGAACTGAGTCCGTTCGATGTCCTCATGAACCTCCATCTGGCGTGGCACTACTACTACGCGCGCCAATACAACCAGGCCTTCGATCAAATCCAAAAGACAATGGAGATGGATAAGAGATTTGTGGGACCCTGGCCCGGGTTAATTCTCGTGCAACAGGGCAAGTATGCAGAGGCAATCGCCATGTTCGAAGAGCAGATCAGACTCTCCGGCAGAAACTCGACCCTTATGGCAGCACTCGCCCATGCCTATGCCGTGTCGGGCAATCGGGAGGCGGCGCAGAAAATAATCGCCGAGCTGCAGGAGCTGGCTAAGAGCAAATATGTCTCATCCGTCGAGATCGCTCCGATCTATGCCGGCTTGGGAGAAAAGGACCAGGCGTTCGCGTGGCTTGAAAAAGCTTACGAGGAACGCTCACCTGACCTGGTGAATCTGAAAGTCGAGCCACGCTTCAACAATCTTCGCTCGGATCCACGCTTCACCGACCTGGCGCGCCGGATTGGGCTGGTTCCGAAGAGGTAACACGACAGAAACCAGATGAACCAGCGCAACTTCTTCGCGGTAGGGACGCCGCGCTGCGGCGTCCGCATTTCGATGGTGGCTTTCAGACGCGAATTCCGCTTTAAATGGTATGACCACGTTGACCGCACCTATGAATCCAAATAAAGAGCTCTGGGAAAAAGGCGATTTCACCCGCATCGCCGCGACCATGCGCGAGAGCGGCGAAGCACTCGTGCAACGGATCGGCGTCAAACCCGGGATGAAGGTGCTCGAACTCGGATGTGGTGATGGCACCACCGCATTGCCAGAGGCGAAGCTCGGCGCTGAAGTCCTCGGGGTCGACATTGCAAGTAACCTTGTCGAGGCGGGTAATCGGCGCGCAAAGGAGCAGGGTCTCGCCAACTTAAAATTCCAGGAAGGCGATGCTTCCAATCTCGAGGAGTTGCCGGACAAGACATTTGATCTCGTCGTCAGCATCTTCGGCGCGATGTTTGCGCCCAAACCATTCGATGTGGCTAAGGAAATGGTGCGAGTGACGCGGCCCGGCGGGCGCATCGTGATGGGAAATTGGATTCCGGGCGATCCAACCCTGGTCGCGCAAATCCTGAAGATCAGCTCGAGCTACACGCCGCCGCCGCCAGAAGGATTTGTTAGTCCAATGACCTGGGGCATCGAGAACAACGTCGTCGAACGTTTTACGGCCGCTGGCGTTTCAGCCGACAAGATTTCATTCGTGCGCGACACTTTCATTTTTAATTACTCCGGCACACCGTCAGCTTACGTCGACGAATTCAGGAAATACTACGGCCCGACCATGAACGCGTTTGCTGCCGCAGAAAAGAGCGGGCGCACGGCTGATCTGCAAAAGGAGTTGGAAACGTTGTTCGAGAGCAAGAACGAGAGCGAGGACAAGACCAGGACGTCGATTCCAGCGACCTTCCTGCGCGTCACGGTCGAAGTCTAATCCACCCGTTCGATTTTAAACGTAAAGCAGCCACGCGTAACGCTCCGCACCTGGAGAAAGGCGGTCGCGGGATTGGCAAATAATTTCGAGATTATCGTCTCGGGCTCCTCGCCATTTACGACTGCGGCATCAATCATATTGCCCTGTAGATCGTAGGCGCGAAGAACGCGGCCCTGCCGCAAATCCGGCGGATAATTGTGCGTAGCGCCATACGGTTCGCAGCGCTGTTCGTGGACAACAATCGGCCCGCTTTCCGCATAAGGGTGGCCCGCTGGAATGGAGGCATAAGTAAACAATACCACGCGCTCGCCCGGCTGCGCCCAACTCAAGCAATGGCGGCAAGGAAAGCTGCGAGGCGAATCGACCTCGACCAGCGCGTGGTCGCGCGCGCCGCGCCTGACTGCTTCCCGCGCGTCGTCGGCAAGATCGCTCGGCAACGGAACGATACGAAAGTTAGATGCTGTCATGCGATTGGATGTAATCGCGTGGTGCGCCGCGCGCATCGACGAATTTCGGGCAGTGAATTTGTCTCCGCCGTTCAGGGCTGGGCCGCGAAACGCTGCTTTGCCGAATTGAGCCGTTCGTAAAAGCGAAGCGCTTCGATGTTACTTCCGAGTTCGCGCAAGGGATAGAGACCTTTGGTCGCGCCCGCGCCGGGATCGCGGATGAGATAATCAAATCCGTCCTTGCCGGCGATGACAACGAAATGAGTAATGCCACTCGGGAAGCGCACCCGCACGATCACAGGATTACCGTGGTCGAGATTCGAATCGATCAGCGCATAGGACGGCAAATCTTCGTAGACGTGGCGGACACGGTCGGGCGCCCACCACGCGGCGCGGTCCCAGTAAAGCCAGCCCTGCTCGGTGTAGCCGCCGGTATCCGTGAGGAACCAGTTCAACTGCTGCGGATCAACCTTGATCCCGTAGGATTGAAACACCATCGCGGCGGCCGCGACCGCGCATCCGGCGCTACCCATCGTCCCGTTCTCTTCCACGCCGCCGAGCGGATCGTCGCTCCATTTTTCATCACCCTGGCGGAAAGAGGGCACCGCCAACTCCAGACGATGAAAGAAATAACGGCCACCGCGCGGCGAGAGCGGCCGTTTCCAGTTCCAATCAATGAAAACACCCGTCACCCCGGCGAGCACGAACAGAACAAGAATGAAAAACGCGCGTTTCAGACCACGAAACATAAGTGCGGACGCGAGCGAATTCCAACCGCTCGATGCCAGACCGCGTTCAGACCCGCGATTCCCGATTCATGGGCAGCACGCTATTCGCCCGCGGCCAGATCAGCTTCGAGCGGATGATCCTTCTGGAATCTGCTAACGCCGAACACGCTGAAGCCGATAACACGGCCCTCCTCGTCTACCCGCTTCATTACCGCATCGCTATTGGTCGGCCGCATGTAGCCATGCACATCCGAAAAGGTCACTTCGAGGTAATCCACTTCCGGGTAAAACCACAGTTTCATTTTATCACCCATCATATTTCGCCGGATTGTTATTCAATTCACGACCGTCGCTGCGCCGCGTTCCAGATCAACCACCACGACCCCCAAGATCGTGTCTTCGTTGACCGTGATCGCGAAGATTTCATTCTTCGCTTTCGCCGCATCGATCACACGGCACCCCCGGGCCGCTGGAACGCAACGCTTGCGGAGCTGAGGGGAACACCGGCTCCGGCAGCGGCGACTTCGAAAGGACAGGCGCGCAAAAGTAATTCTGATGGACCAATTGCGCGCGCGCGGAGGGTTTGACAACGCGTCCATCTTTTACCTCTCCGGAGCCGCGGCGCTAAATTTTGGACCTTAGCGTTCATTCCGGCGGGTTCGGGTTCGTGCGCCCTCGATTTCGCCACGCAATGCGCGGCGGATGAATTCAGCCAGGCTTAGCCTTTCGCGCCGCGCTTTCGCAAGGAAACGCTTTTGGATCGGTCGCGGGAGGCGGAATGTCACCGGCACGCTGCCTTGGGGGAATTTTGTTCTGGGCATGGAACGATCTGTATTATTGTATCATACACATTGTCAAGGCCCGAATTGTCTTGCCGTTTTCTTTTAACTCAGACACGGTCGGCGGCGTGCGGGACAAGGAATCCACGGCTATTACGATCACTCTTCCTCTTGCCCTCGACCGGGCGCTCCAGGCATTGGCCGATCAAAAGCATTGCGGGAACAAATCGGCCGCGATCCGCGAGGTGCTTTACAAGGAGGCGGGCATGCAGGCCAAGCTCCGCATGAACGAAAAGACGGACAACGCCGCCATCGCCAAAGCGGAACGCCGTTCCGTCAAATACGGCGCTCGCAAAAAGCAAAAGCGAAAATAAACCGCGTCCTGGGCTGCGGACAAAGCGCACTGTATCGAGCATCGATAAATTCGTGCGGCGTTGACGAACTCTGCTAGCGTTTTCGGATGCGAAATCTTATTTGCGGGTTTGTTTTGGTCCTGGCTTCCCCCGGGTTCGCGCAAACGGCGCCGGTCGCCGATCGCGTGGCGAAGCAGAATGCGCTCTTCGAAGAATTTTATGAGACGGGGCTGAAGAATTCGCCCGAGCGCGCAACCGCGGTGGGTGATTATCGCTACAATTCGCAGCTCGGCCAGTATTCGCTCGCCGACATCGCGCGCCTCCACGCCGAAGCCGATGATTTTCTAAAGCGACTGAAAGAAATTCCGACGGACGGAATGACCGACAAGGATCTGCTCAGCCATCAGTTGTTGCAGCGCCAATTGGAGCGCGAGGACGTGAGTTACAGCCTGAAGAATTTCGAAATGCCGATCAACCAGCAGAACGGCGTTCACACCCGGCTGGCTGATTTACCGCTCAGCGTGCCGCTCGATTCCGTGCCGCATTATCAGGATTACATTTCGCGGTTGCATCAAATCCCACGGGTCCTCGATCAAGTGACCGAGGTGTTGCGCCAGGGCGTGAAGGACGGACTCATGCCGCCCAAGCTCGTGCTCGAAAAACTTCCCGGCCAATGCGACGGCATCATCTCCGCGAACCCATTCCTTCTCCCGGCCAAGAAATTCCCGGCGACCTTTTCCGACGACGACAAGAAACGGCTGACCGACGAAATGACAAAGGCGATCAACGACGACGTGACCCCGGCCTATAAGAAGTTCGCCGAATTTCTGCGGACTGAGTACGACCCGAAGGGACGGCCGGAAATTTCCGTCGAAAGTCTGCCGGACGGGAAGCGTCGCTACACGGAAGCCGTCAAGTTCATGACGACGTTGAACGTCACGCCCGCGGAAGTGCATGAGCTGGGGCTCAAGGAAGTGGAGCGGATCACCGCCGAGATGACAAAGCTCGCGAAGGCCCAGGGAAAGAAAGATCTCGCCAGTTTCCGCGACGCCATCAACAACGACCCGAACTGGAAGCCGAAAAGCGAGCAACAGATCGTAGACGATTTTAAGAAACACATCGACGAGATGCAGCCGAAGTTACCGGAACTTTTCGGCCTTCTCCCGAAAGCCCCTGTGACAGTGGAACCGATCCCCGATTTCGCGAAAGCCGCGGCGACGCATTACGTCTCGGGCACGCCGGACGGGAAACGGCCGGGTCGCGTAGTCGTGGCCGTGTCCGATCCAACCACGCGCTCGCTGGTTGATGACGAAGCGGTCGCCTACCACGAAGGCGTTCCCGGGCATCACATGCAGATCAGCATCGCCCAAACCTTGCCGGATCTGCCGAAGTTCCGGTTACACGGCGGCTATTCCTCCTATGCCGAAGGTTGGGCCCTCTACTCCGAGGAGCTCGGCAAAGAGATCGGCTTCTATAAGGATCCCGTATCCGACTATGGCCGGCTGAACTCAGAGCTGTTCCGCGCTGTTCGGTTGGTAGTAGACACCGCCATTCACGACAAGAACTGGAGCCGCCAGCAGGTGATCGATTACATGCACGCGAACGACGTCAACGACACCGTGGCGCAGTCCGAGACCGATCGTTACATCGCCTGGCCTGGGCAAGCGCTTGCCTACAAAATGGGACAACTCACCATTCGTAAGCTTCGCGATGAAGCGAAGGCGCAGCTCGGCGCGAAGTTCGACATCAAAGCCTTCCACGATGAAATCCTGAATGGCGGCGCGATGCCTCTCGATCTGCTCCAGGACCGCGTCCACCGCTGGATCAAGGATCAGGCGCCGAAGACGGCCAGCTCCGGCTAGTAAACAATTGTAGGGCAGGCGCATCGCCTGCCATTGGAACGATGCGGCAAGCGGAGCGCTTGCCCTACAAACCGCGGCGTTCTATCGCAATCCAACGACACCAAACTATGAACTTACGCTACCTTTACTTATTGTTCTGTATTCTCGGGTTGGTTCTACCCTATTCCCAGCTCGTGCCTTGGGTCCTCGACCATGGTCTGAACGGGTCCCTGTTCTTGCACGAGCTTTTTGCCAACCGGATCAGCGGTTTTTTCGGGATGGATGTGATCGTCTCTGCCATCGTGGTCGTTAGCTTTGCCAGCTCCGAAGGCGCGCGCCTCGGCATGCGCAACATCTGGCTTCCGATTATCGCTGTTTGTCTTGTCGGCGTCTCTCTTGGTCTGCCGCTTTTTCTTTATCTGCGGCAATCCTACCTTGAGCGGTCACGATAAATTCTCGCCGCTCCCCCGGGAATGATTGACACGGCGCCGCGCTTCTGAGATTGAGCATTCATGAAGCTCGCTCGTCGCACACTCGCAATCAGCACTCTTGGCATCATCCTGATCATTCTTTTGATCCTCGCCCTCGGTGGCGGCTTTTACGGCGGCGGCGGCTACTACTATGGCCCCGGTGGATTGCTCCTCCTCATCCTGATCATCCTGCTGGTGATGGGCAAACTGTAGACGACGCCCGTCTGCCTTCTTAATTTTTAATTCTTAATTCTTACTTTGCCAGCCGGCCTGTGGCGATCGCTGTCGGGACGGCAACTAGGTGCGTTGACGACGAAAATCGCGCCACCAATGTCGTCGCCGCCAGATCGCCCGTCGCGTTGGTGACGGTCGCAAAGAGATCCGGGATCGCATCGACGGCGATCAGGATGCCGATGCCTTCCAACGGAAGTCCGATGGCCAGGAAGAGTGGCGCCAGCATCAGAAACGCGCCGCGCGGCACTCCCGGCGCTGCAAATCCGAGAAAGATGGCAGCGAACGCGATCGTGAGATATTGCGGCGTGTGCAGTTCCACTCCATAGAACCAGGCCACAAACAGCGAACCGAGCGGCCACGCCACCGGTCCGGCGAATTTGAACATCGAGACGGCGAGCGGGAGCACGAATCCAGTGATTTCCTTCGGCAGCTTTAGTTTTTGCTCCGCTCCTTCCACCAGCGCAGGCAGCGACGCGATCGAAGAGCTGGAGGAGAAAGCGATCAGCTGAGCCGGCAGCGCGGCCCGCGCGAATACCTTGACTGGCACTCGCGCGATAAGCGCAAGCGCAGGATATAACAACAGGACGAAGAGCACACTCGCCGCCGAATACGCGACGACGTAGAACCCGACAGCGCCCGCGAGTCCCACACCACCGTGCGCGCCGAGCGGAAGCATGAGACCAAAAATGCCGATTGGGGCCAGACGCACGACCCATCGCACCAACACGAGCATCGCTTCGGTAACGGCTTTGAAGAATCCGAGCAGCGTCGTTCGCGCGACGGTGGGGGTGTTCCCGATCGCTAGCGCGAACAAGAGCGTGAAGAAGATCAGTGGCAACATCGCGCCGTTGGCCGCGGCGTTCACGGGGTTGGTAGGAATCAGCGATGTCACCCAGCTCCAAAAACCGACACTCGTGGTGCCCGAGGTGAGCGACTGCGCCGCTTCCGCTGCGCCTGGTGGAAGCGAAGGTCTGACGGTAATCAGGTGCGGCAGCCACGCGAATAGAGCAATCGCCAGCGGCATCATGATCAGCGTCGCGACCGCTAGCATGGCGAGGAAGACCGCCAGCGTTCGGCCGCCGAGTCGTCCGACTGCCTTGACGTCGGATGCGGATGCCACGCCGGTAATCACAAGTGAGACAACCAGCGGAATGACGGTCATCCGGATCGCATTCACCCAGAGTGTCCCGACTGGTGCAATGGCATCGGCGGCGCTGAGCAGCGACGGATTTTGCGAGGCCGCGATGGCGATCCCGGCGCCAAGGCCGACACCGAGTCCCAAGAGAACCTGCGTGCTTTCTTTCATGCACTTCCTACATCATGAGGTCGCCACCATTGATGTCCAATGACGCACCAGTGATGTAGCCGGCAGCCTCCGATGCGACAAAGCAGATCAAATCGGCGACCTCAAGTGACGTGCCGAGCCGCGGCACGGGATAACTCCGGGCAAGGCGTTCCAGGACCTCGGGTGTGGCGCTTTCCCGGGTGAGTTCGGTGTCGATCATTCCCGGGCAGACGGCATTCACCGTGATGCCGAATGCGCCGAGTTCCTTTGCGGCCGCACGTGTCAGGCCCAGGAGTCCTGTCTTGGAGGTCGTGTAATGGGCGCCACCAAGAGTACTCACCATACGTCCGGCGGTAGACGAAATGTTGACTACGCGTCCGTATTTCTGCGCCTTCATTGCCGGCAGAGCAGCTTTGATGAGCAGGAACGGCGCGGTAAGATTGACCTCAAGGGCGCGGCGCCATTCCTCCGCCGTGATAACCTCGAATCGCGTGGTTAAAGGCAGCGCCGCGTTATTGATCAGGATATCGATACGATCAAATCGCTCGAGCGTGCGCTGCACGATGTCGTCCGGTGCGTCGGGCGCAGCGACGTCTCCCGGGACGGCGAAGGCCCGTTCGCCGATCTCCCTCGCGACGCGCTCCGCCCGCTCCGCATCGCGAACGTTGATGGCAACCGAGGCGCCACGTTCGTGCAGCCGTTCTGCCACGGCCCGGCCCAGCCCGCGCGCCGCGCCGGTGACTATTGCCACGCGACCAGTGTAATCCTGAGGAGCGGACATATGCCTAAAGGAAGAAGGAAGAAGTAAGAATTAAGAAGTAAGAATGGAGCGAATGGGATAAGCGACATAGAAGGTAAAGCTGCGAGGGTAGCAGTGAACGAGTGTGGGCAACGAGTGAATTTCAATTAAGAACGAAGAAACAAAGCCACTCGGCACGCACCTCTTTCATACTTCTTACTTCTTACTTCCTAGTTCCTAGTTCCTAGTTCCCGGGCAAGGGGAGCGGCTTCTGCAGATTGCATTTCCAGCAGGTGAACCACGACCAGTTGGGATCGACATAATTCTGGGCGCCGCAGTTGATGCAGGTGTAAACGGATTGGGTGCCTCTGCCGCCCGCCTCGCCAGCGTCCGCTCCCTCTTTCGTGCCGCGTCCGCCGTTCCCGTTCGTTTTCGTTTCCATTCTCGCGCCGCCATTTTGCCCACGCCCATTCGATAAACGCAAGTCTAACCAACAAGATTCCCGGAATGACCCCGATTTATTTCATCCCCTGAGAATACCCCAGCGCTTTAGCGCTGGGATAAATGATGCCTCGCCTCTCGCGAGTCCCGCAATGCGGGACGAAAGAATTTTTCCTTCTTACTTGAAATTCACTCGTTGCCCACACTCGCTCACTGCTACCCTCGCAGCTTTACCTTCTATGTCGCTCATCCCATTCGCTCCATTCTTCCTTCTTACTTTAGTTCGTTAGGCGTCTTGTGTGTCGCGCGGATACTCGAGAAGCGAGCTAACAGCTGAAATCCAGGGCAAACGATCCTCAGTCCAGATAGCGGCCTTTGGAGGATACAGTTCCGGACTGTCCATCGAGCAAGTGGTCACATCCACCCAGAGCGCGTCCACTGCATCCTGGACCAAAATCGGCGCCCCACAACAGGTCGCAAATGATCTGAGCCGTCCCGCGTGCTGGACCTGCTTGAGCTGCCCGGACAAAAGCAGAAAATCCTTCCTACGGACAGAGACCCACGCGACGCCGGGCGCTGCGCTTGCTCGACGACAATCGAGGCAGTAACAGATACTGCCGGGTCGAGGCGATCCGCTTAGTTGATAGCGCATCTCCCCGCATAAACACCCGCCTTCAATCAAAACGCTCATTAGGCCTAACGAAACCCAAGATCAGCGACTCCGAGTGCTTTCGGAGTTAGCTCCATCGCCTAGGTTAGACCTACCAACGCTGAGGCGCGAATAAAGCTTGAGCTCGGCGATTCATAAACCTGAACGTTAATTACGCTTGATTGCCACGACGACGAACCAAAGTCCTCCTGCGACACCTGCAATAACCGACACGACCTGGACAGTGTCGCCGATTTTGCGTTCGGCGAATACGTCGGGGACGCCGCGACATAGACGGAAAGGCCGAAGGCTGACTGCATGGGAAATGCAGGAATCAATCCTTTCGGAGTTGGCTCCATCGCATGGAAGCCTCATTAGTGACCACGAGACAATCCGAGTCCATCGTTCGGAACGGGCAGTTCGGGCGCGGACCCTCGGCCATTGAATTTGATCGGGATGTTGTAATAACGACCTGCCCGACCCGGTTTCGCGCGCCATTGTCGTAAGGCCTCGACGCTGGCATGATCAAGTATCTTGCTGCCAGAAGTGTCCGCTATCTCGACTCGAGCGACCGTTCCGTCGGCGTTTAGAGTCACGCGGCAGATGGCCCGCCCTTCGATGCGCCTCGACCCAGTGCTCGTGCGCACCCAAGCATCTGCAGGATAGCGGGGTGGCGGCATGTAGGTAAAGACATCGCTGAGCCGATTCAAAGTGTCGGCCGGCGCGGTTGCCACGATAACGAGCAGCACGAGAGAGATGATTGCCCGCTGCAAATGGCTCCGTTTGGAATGTATCGCTTGATTTGTGGCGTGTTGCATAATCTAACGAGAACAAGATCAGCCACCGCTGACGAGGGCGTGCCTAGCGGCGGGAGTTGAGGTTGGAGTCATGGAAATCCTGGCCGTAGGTCGTCCAGCGGTTGGCTGTATCGCTTGGTTAGGCCTTGGGCTCATCATTGTCTTGATTGGTTGCTAGGCTGATTCGTTAAGTCGAATAATCATGTCGCCCGCGCCCTGCACTCTGCGCAACGCAAGCCACGCTACCAGCCCTGTGCCGATGTCAGTGAGTACGTGTAATGCGATGGCCGGCCAGAGCGAACCGGAAATCAGCACTACCAGCGTAAGTAAGCTGCCAGCGAAGCCAGTAGCTAAAATACCCTTTGCGCCTTGGTACGCGTGTGCGGCCGCAAATACAACGACCGAAAACGCAGCTGCGCCCCACAATCCGAGCACAGGCTGAAAGACCCAAATGAGATATCCGCGAAAAATAAACTCCTCACAAAACCCGGCCGACAGCGACGTCGCCACCCAGCAACATAGTTCGGATCGCGTATGCGGCGCAAGTTTTTCGACATGTGGGTTCCCCATTTTGATCCGCTTTGGGCGCTTGCTTCGCGCGATCGTAACGACGGTTCGGGCGTAGATGATTACCAACATCAACACCAGACCGACTGCGCCCCACAGGCGCCACCCGTGCGGCGCGACGAGTCTGAGTGATTCCCAAGTTCGTGCCTCGAACAACCACAGCGCAACCCCGGCAGCGACCAGGGTCCACAACATGATCATCCAGCCCGACCAAAGCCACAACCGCGCCCGACCTGGATTAGCTTGCGACCGTCGAAGAAACGCAGGCCACAGCACGAAGTAGTCGAGCAACAATAGGATCGCTATAAGCGATAGATAGAGCAGGTCAGGGGTCGTCATCAATGTCCTCTCCGGATGAAGCCTAACGAGAACAAGATGAGCGACTCCGAAAGCTTTCGGAGTTCGCTCCATCGCCTGGTTAGGTCTTTGTGGGTTTATTGGCGGCCGTGGCGCAACGATCTGAGCGCAACTCCATAACAAGTTCTTCGCCATCATCGCCAACGCACATATCCTTTCGTGCAAGTTGGAATCCGCATTTTTGTAAGACACGTATCGAAGCGAAATTGTGCTTTGCCACGTGCGCGTAAACTGGTCGCGCCTCTATCTTGGTCAAGAATTGGGCCAGAGCCGCACTAGCAATCCCCTTTCCCCAATGTGTCTTGCCGAGCCAGTAGGCGATGTTCGGCTCCCCCGCCGCTTCCCAATAGACGACGTTGCCAGCCACGGTGCCGTCCGCGAGGATGGTGTTT
>Ga0137407_10000083_pt1 | contig 72125 bp, 107 predicted proteins | sample CZOMad2_2_16fung_FD_108410 | JGI IMG/M metagenome (GOLD analysis project Ga0137407, IMG submission 108410) | Vadose zone soil fungal communities from Angelo Coast Range Reserve, California, USA - CZOMad2_2_16fungal (Illumina Assembly) | ecosystem: Environmental > Terrestrial > Soil > Vadose... | reverse complement strand
TGGCTGCCGAGCAAGATATCGCGTTCAACTGGGCCGACTGGGAACTATCGAACCACGATAAAGTCCGCGGCATCACCGAACGTTTACTGGCCCGGTGCGAACAGATGTTAACGCTGCCGGTTCAGGAAATGAAAAAGGAAACCGACCCGCTCATGGACCCACGGACGGGTGAGCCGATACTGGACAGCCGAGGCAATCAGGTATATCAAACCGTCACCGTGGTGAAACCTATCCGGTTCACAGCCAGTGATGCGCCGCGGTATGCGGAGGCGGCCCTGATTCTTACGAAGTACCTTGCCGAGACGAACGGCATCGCGCCGCTGCCGAGCCTGCCTGCCCCACACAAACCGGTGGAGGAAATGTCAGTGGAGGAACGCGAGGAATACATAGCCAGTATTCGCGCACAGCAGCAGGCCCTTGTACGCGGGGAGGCGATTGACGTAGGCGGCCCGACGCAGTGAAAAATAACCCCAAGTGGCGGATACCATGAAACAAAAGGTTTATAAAACCCCTCTAAAATGCGCTCGGATGCCGGGGTAGTATCTAAAACCGTAAAACAAACGGAGGAAATATGGCAGAAACAGGTATTGAGGACTTCACACGCGACCCGGGAAAAGGATGTGCAAGTAATTTAATCGCCGAGGCGGTATTCGTATTAATTCTAATCGTTGCCTTTGTGTTGATAAGTTATTATTGCAGCCCTAAACCGGAGACCAATTCGAACCCCACCGAAAATGCTAGGTAAGACCCTACGACAGCTAACCGACCAATTCTCAACACAGCGTCACAGGCGCAACAGCCGCGTATTCTTACCACCCGTGGGCGGGCACCCGTCGAAAACGTCTACAGGTATCGACCTAGCCAACCCCGCGGAAATGTCAGCGTATCTCGAATTGGAACTGGCGGCGGCCCTCGCCCTCCAAGAGCAAGCCAAACTGCACAGTTTGCAGAAAGCTATTTCTATCCCGCTGGCCACCGACTATATTGAAACCCGCTGTGTGAACCCGGACACGGTGAACATGGTTACCAGCGATTTTTCGCGGGCCGCGTCTATCAAGCTTGCCGGGCACCAACGGCGAATACTTAACCGGGTACTTTCCATCGACCCGTTCACCGGCCTTTTCCCCTACCGCACCGTAGTGTATTCGGCCCCTAAGAAGTCGGGCAAGACCAGCATATCCGCCTTTGTCGGCGCGTGGTTCGCAAAGTACATAGAGCCTCCAAACGCGATAATGGTACTGGGTAACAAACAAGACCAAGCCGCCGACCGCGCCATGGCCTTTATGACGCCGACCCTTATTCTCGAAGGTGCCAAGCCGGTGAAGAATATTCTACGCATGTCGAACGGTACGATTATCCGGGCGCTACCTAATGAGCCATCGAGCGAATCGGGCGGGTCCTACGGACTCACGCTGTGGACGGAACTGTGGGGATTCACCACTGCCCGCGACCGTCAGATGTGGGCTGAATTGATGCCGGTCAATACGCGAAAGAATTCCATGCGGTGGGTAGAGACATACGCCGGGTACGAGGACTCAAGCGATTTACTATTATCGCTGTTTTTGCAAGTCTTTACTGATATTTCCGAACGGGCGTTACAAAAGGGTGCCGAGCCGGTTCCAGGCCTTGAGGATATTCTGACGACGGACGTTGACGGCAAACCGATACCGGCCTGCTACCACGTGCCGAAGCTGGGGCTGTTCTATTACAACGACCACGAGCATCGTATGGACTGGCAGACCGGGGCGAACTCAGAGAGTTATTACGCCGAGGTGAGCGTGGGGTTGCTGCAAACCGATATCACCCGTCTCGTACATAACCGTTGGCAGGCTACGCAAAATCAGTTCGTCACCGATGAGCAGGCCGCGGGTGCGTTCGACCGGGGCGCAGATTTACCCAAGGCCCGGCCCGGCGTATTTGCCATTGACGCCTCGAAGAGTTCTGCCGGAACCGCGTTGTACGGCAGCTTTGAGGATTATTCGCTTGAACGTTTTCGCTGTTCTTACGCCGGGGTATGGTATCCGCGCAAGGGCGAGATTGATATCGAGTCCACGTTGTTTCCGATAATTCTGGATTTGTGGAGCAAGGGCCTGATACTTCGACGCGAGGTCGACAGCCTGACCGCCGCCGAAAAGGACCTCGTAGAAAAAGAGGGTGCTATCGCGGTCGAGATTCACTACGACGGCTTTCAGATGGCACAGGTAGCTATCAACTTGCGGAAAAAGCATAAGCTGATGATGAAAGAATTTCCGCAGTCGACGGAACGCCTCAAGGCCGACACGTTTTTGCAGGGCCTCTATCAATCGCACCGCGTGGACATACCGGACACGGTGGATATGCGGGCGCATCTGAACGCGGCAAAGGCCGCCGTCGAGCCCGACCGCAGTGGCGATACTACCCGTGTGCGAATAGTGCGGGGTGAGGGTGAACACTCGAAACCGAATGATCTTATCGTGGCGCAGAGTATGTCCAGTTGGCGGTTGAGCCAGCGACCCCGGCGCCCGAAATTCCTACCGCTCGGCCAGGGCGTGGCCACTGGGTGGTAGCTGTGTTTTTATTTCCTTGACAATTAAATAAACATTTTGTTAAAAGTGCTATAAGAGGCCGGTAGTGGCCGTATGAGGTTTTATGAAAAACAAAATTGATATAGCACTTATCGTGGTCGTGTTTCTAGTGAGCGTGGCGTATGTGAACTGCCAGACTTTCAAGGCTATCCCGCCGAATACCAAGGCTTGTATTCAAGTCACAGCCGCCGTCCGCGGGCAGGCATACTGGTCGCCGCCCGGTGCACCATCCGTTCATATGGGGTTACGAAGCACGCTAATAACCTTGCGATTTATCAACTCACCCGAGGTCTTGCAGATGGCGTACACTGGGGCATTTGGCTACTACGAATTTCCTTACGTCGAACAATGCGGCCACACCTACGAGATAACCGCCGTGAACAAACACTACGACTTCGAGGACCCGGTTGTGATCTTTCAATTACCACCAACCCCGCCTGCCGATTTTGTCGAGATAAATTTCCGAGCCCAGTAAAATCGCGTAACAGAAAATTAGGACTGGCCCGGCTTGCATTTCGCGGGCCGGGTGTTATTATTTTTACGAGGTATTGCATTATGAATTTTCGTATTGATGTTTACCACCACTTTCCGAAATCGCACTGCGATACCGATTCGCTTAAGCTAATTTCAATTTTTCTAAAGGAGTACTCAGAAGATATGAGCCAAGCCATTGACAATTTAAAGACGGCTGTTGATTCCGATCTGGACGTTGACACCCAAGGACTCACCGACATGAACAGCGCGTTTGACGAACTCGTTACCGATCTGCAAGGGCTGCCGAATGCTGATGACGTGAACACCCAGGCGGGACGGGTGGCGGCGAATGCCTCCACTATGCGGGATGCTTTTGCGGCGTTCTCGACAAAGCTTCGAGACCTCGTGCCGACCGCGGCTGCCAGTACCGGTACGGATAACACCGGCGTTGCCGGTAGCGGTGTAGCCAACCCCGCCGACACCGAAGGGTAATTCGGTATTTCCTCGTTTTTCGTTTCTCATAGAGCCATGGAAACCCGGCCTTGTCACAGCCGGGTTTTTTCGTGCCTCTTGCAATGCGGGCGGGCCGGGTAGTAGAATGCACGCGGGCTAGCTGCCCGACCCGAACGCCAATAGTCTGACAACCTTGCAAGGAGCAAAAAGAGGAAATGGCAAAGCTACCACTCTGGACCCGCATCACTAACGTATTCCGTTCAACACCCACAGAGGCGCCCGAGGACAGCCAGCTAAGCGCGTTTGCTGGGGCCATCGTGACATCGGGAGGCAGCGATGATAGCAGTTTACGCGGGGTAAGCCCGCTCCCTCCACCTGTGAGCACGAACCGCGATACGAACCCGGTCAGAGGGTTAAGTGGCGCTCGGGTTTCACAGGAAAATCCAGACCAGTATTTCAGCGGTCTTGAGTCCTTTGCTATTTTCTCGAATCGGTCATACTGGAAACAGTTCTTCACTGCCGACCACATCAAGCTTTCAGATTTTGCAAAAATCGATCCGGACAAACTGGTAGAATTGCTAGCCGACCTATCGCCGGAATTGTCCGACGCAATTTGGAAATACCTGCTCATGACCAACCCCGGCCACGAGTGCGTTGCAAAACAGTCGGGTACAGACGAGCCCGATGATGCGGCGCAAATCGTGCTGGATGAAATGCTGGGCAAGCTAGGCCGGACCAACGGCACTATCGACGTTTTCTTTAACCGAATGTTTATGACCGTGGCCATACGGGGTAGCACGCTGGGCGAATTGATAATGGATGAGGCGGGCCGGGAATTCGTGGACATAGCCACGCCGGACACCCGCACGCTGCGCTATCGCCGGGTACTTGACCCCAACCGCGGCATCGTGTGGACGTTCGGCCAGATTCAACAGGGCAAGTTTGTACCGCTGGATATCCCCACAATTCGCTACGCTCCGCTCCACCCCATGCCGAACAGCATTGAGGGCCGCCCGTTGTTTTCCGCCAGCTTCTTTATCACGATTTTCTTGATGGCCGTATTGCGTGACTTCAAACGCGTGATTCAGCAACAGGGATACCCGCGGCTGGACGTGGAAATTGACTTTGATAAAATCCGGGACGCCATGCCCGAGGATGCTCAGAGCGACCCGGAAAAATTCGAGAAATGGGTAAACAAGGTGGTGGATGACGTCAAGAAAGTTTACTCAAGTCTCAAGCCGGATGATACGTATATCCACGCGACGGTGACGAAAGTAAATCAGCCGGTAGGGGCCATCAATACAAACTCGCTGTCGGCTATGGACGGACTGTTCAAGGCCCTCGAACGAATGTGTGCGCGGGCGATGCACACGATGCCGTTGTTGATGGGTATCACGGACGGCGTATCCGAGGCGAACGCAAACCGCCAGTGGGAAATTTACTCGAAAGGCTGCGAGATTATCCAGCACCTAGTAGAGAACGTGGTGGGGCCGCTGCTGCAGATGGGCCTTGAGGCTCAAGGTGTACTGGCAGATGTGGAGCTACGCTTTGCACAAATGCGGGCCGCGGAAAAACTACGCGATGCACAGGTGGAATTTCTCGAAACACAAACGGCCGTCACCCAGCGAAACGAAGGGTTTATAACGCAAGACCAGGCCGCCGTGAAATGTGCGGGTGTGAAAAACGCTGCGTTCCCCGGCCCGCAATATTCGGCGGTCGCGCCGGGTGCGGGTGGCGATGCGCCGGGCGTTGCCGGGCAAGGGCCGAATGGTGGAGAGTTGAAATCTGTCAATCAGGAAATGATGGATATCATTTGGAACCGTATCCGCACCCCGACCGGGGCCGAAGTTTCCGCCGTGGCGGAAATTTGGAAAGAGAATGCACCGGCGCCCGCGGTGGAACTGATTGACGCAACCGCAGCGGAAAATTAGATGAAATACAAATGGGACCCGCGGAAACGCCGATACGTTGACGAGAACGGAAAGGAAGTCTCAGCCAAGACCATTAGACGCTGGGCAGACGACTTTGCAGCCTCTATAGCTGCTTTGTATTTCGCGCGGGCAGCAGCGGTAGTGAACGCGAACAATGCCGGTACACTGACGCAAGACATATTCGCAGGCTGGGCAACGCAGACACGCCGCGATATCCGAAACTCACACCGGGCGGCGGCTGTTATTGCATACGGCGGGCTCGACCAAATGACGGATGCGGAGTGGCACCGGGCGGACCAAACCGTAAACCGTGAGCAAGGGTTTTTCGACACCTTCACCACTGGCCTCGTACTCGGGTCGGTTGAACTGGCCAGCCGGATATCCAGTAGAAGCGCCCAGTATGGCTCGGCAATTTATTCCACGTATGAAAACTCTGTACGCGACCGCGAGATAAAAGCCAACGCCGCGGCTGGCAATGAGGGCGAGGAACGCCGCGACTGTGCCGATGACCCAAACTCTTGCGAAGACTGTATAGATGCCGCGGCCCTTGACTGGCAACCCGAGGGCAGCTTGCCGGAAATTGGCGATAGTGAATGTGGCGGTAACTGTCGGTGCTTTTTCGAGACTCGAATAAAAGGCGAGGACTAAAGAAAATTCCGCTAGGGCGGAAAATATTTATGGACGCTTACAACGCACCAGCAGAAATGATGAAATTCACCCCCAGCGGTAACGGTTATTGTCGGCATTGCAACATGGTCTTGGGCCAGCGCGACCGGCGTAATTTCGTGTCCGGGCATTTCGATGATGCGGGCAATTTCTACCCCACAAATATCTTGATTGACTGCACAGCTTTCCGGTGTCCCAAGTGTTTCACCCGAAATAAATTCGTACCCTTCAAACAGCACCACGCATTTTCCGCTTGACATACCGCAACATATAGTGGTATCTCTCTTACTCAAGACAACTGGCTGGACGCTGAGAACTGCAGAGGGTATGACGCGTCATAAAAAGAGCAAATTTTACAAAATTAGCGGCTGCTCAAATTTGGGTAGCCGCCTTTTCTTTTCCGATATGTCAACGAAAAAAGATCCACGCACCAAGACGAACCCAAAACTGGATACACGCTTGGACCGCGTGAAACGCGACCCACGGAAAACAAAAGACAAGGCCCGGCCCGAACTGGATAGACGCCCGGCCTGCCCGAAATAAATTTTATGTCTACCGCGATAGAAACGCTTCGAGAGTTCGACTTGGAAATGCCGCCCATGCGGCACCACGGTTCGATTGCCCATCACACGCGGGCCGACAACTCAACGGCGATACCCGAGGACAAACTTTTCAGCATGTACCTGAAAAACCATGCTCTCACGGAAGACGTGACGCGAGACGAACTGTTTTTCTGGACTGCCGAAATTTCCAATTCCAGCCTGGATAGCTGGTTTACTCGGATGGCGAAAAACTCACTGGAAAATTACACCGCCGATGCAGCGGACCCCAGCGTAATGTTTCAGGATTCGCACGCCCGAAATGAACTCGGGGTAGGCCGGTCATTGACAGGGTCTATCGTGCTCGACGGCACCCCGCCCGCGGGCCTTGCGGCTGAGGATTATTTCCCCGTTGTGTATGCTGACTTTTTCGCCATCCGCGACCTGCAGCTTGGTAAAATGTCGACCAACGATTTTATCAAGGGTGTGCAGCGCGGCGTTATCAAAGACGTGTCGATCGGCTTCAAAGAGGGTGAAGGTTTTCAGTACACCTGCTCGTGTTGCGGGATGGATATGTGGGACTGGGATTGCCCGCACATTCCCGGCTACACCTACGACATGGTGGACAACCCGGACGCCGACCCCAGCGGCCAAACCACCCACGAAGAGTTGTGTTACGCATGGATTGAAAACGCCCGGCTGTCGGAGGTATCCGCAATCTATGATGGAGCAACCACGAATGCGATGGTAATCAAAGCCACGCGTGAGGCTCGGGCCGGGCGCCTCGACCGCAACACCAAAGAGTTTTTAGAACACCGCTACCGTTTCACCTTGAACACCGGGCGAAAACTATGGACTGGCGTGGACGTTGTCCGGAAGGTAATACGTGACAGCTTCACCGAGCCCGGCGACGAAAGCCTGATTCAAACCATCAACGACCGGCTACGACTTGACCTCGGTAGCGGCAATTTTACAAAGGAGCAAAGAGACAATATGTCGACTACACCAAATCCGCAGCCCGGCGCACCGGCTGCTGTTGATACGCCGATTGACTACACGCCGCAATTCCGTCAGGCCTGTGTCGATTTGGGAATTAGCATTGACGAGAAAGCGACTGCCCAGCAGTGCGTTGCCGCGATGCGTGCAGAGATTGAAGGGCTCCGCCCGGCGTCTCTCGAATTGAAGGAACTCCGCGGCCTTGAAATTGATGAGGCTGTGAAGGAAAAGATTCGGGCTCACGGCGACAAGACCGATGAGGCGAAGACGCGCAAGATGCTAGCCACGGCCGATATCGCCACCATCCGCGAATTCAAAGCGGAGTGGAAAGACATTGGCGACAAGCGTTTTGCCAAGGGCCGCTCGACAGTAGAGGGCGAGGACGGCGCTGAGGATGAGCGTACTCCGGAGGAAATAAAAGCAGCCGCGGACGCCGAAGCGAAAGCCGAGGAAGACCGCAAGGCAAAGGCTACAGGTCGCACCATGCCGTCAGTAGCATCCTACTCGGGCATCTAATTTTTCTGTTTTCTAAGCAAAGGGCGTTCGCGCGAAAGTTGCTCTCGCCCTTGAAAATTTTCAACAAAGGAGCAAAAAGAAAATGGCACAGCCAACCAGTGAGTATTTTGAACTTCATCCAATATACGTCACCTACAAGGCCGCGTCGGGCATTGTGTTCGACCGCACCCTTGCGGGTGGAAGCGCGAGCGTCGAGAAGACGGTTATGAAGACGGCCACGGACCGTGAAGTGGCCCTGGTGACAGCCGGGCTTGCGGTGTTCGGTCTTTTGAAAAAAGTCGAACCGGATAATTTCTGTTCAGTGCACGAGGGCCGCTACGTTGTGCTGCCCACGGACGGTACAGCCGTTGCCGTGGGCGATTATGTTGTAGGCGGGGCCACGGCCGGAACCGTAAAGACACGAACCGCTGAGGCGTTCTTGAACGCAAAGGTGGTTGCATTGGGTGCCGTGGCAAACACGGTCATCGTTCAGTTGTCGTAAATTTAGCGGGCTATAAAATCCGCAGTTTCTAAAATTCTAAAAAGGAGCAAAGAAAATGCCAACAGCAGAAACAACGCCACGAGGGCGTGCCCGCCAAATTTGGGATGGCTTCGATGGAACCAAGTTCTACGAAGAGGCCTATTCGCGTGGTATGAGCCTTTCAGCGTATCTCGAATCTCTTGACCCATCCGACGAACATACTGGCGCGGACGCCACGATAGACGCGTTTGGGCGTGTATGTAGGGCGGCGTCTATCGTACCCAAGACTGATCCGGTAGGTGGAATACGGGCGTCTACATTGGAGGATATTTCCGCCGATGATAAGGCCCGTGCTTTGGTTCCCGAAATCGTATCCCGAGCTTGGCGCCGGGCTGTTCACATGACCAGTCAGGAACGTATCACGCTCTCAAGCGACTACCCCACCGGTTCGTACATGAACCAATTCAGTTACCCCGGCGTTCGATATCCGCTGTTGCAGGCGGCCATCACCGTCGCGGACTTGGTTGCGTTCCAAACCGGCATCGACGGAACCACGTATCGCCCGTTCTACATGGACGATGCACTGACGGGCCGAGCCCGCGTTTCTGAGGCGACGGAAATCCCGGCCGTTGTCATCAAGGGCCGTGAGAAGACCATCGACTTGCTCAAGTATGGTGTTCGAATCGATACCTCGTATGAGGCGCTTCGACGCATGCCAATTGACCAGTTGGCATTTCATATTCAGCGAATCGCAATTTTCACCGAGGCCCAAAAGGTCGACAAGCTGGCGGACGTTTTGACGAATGGTGACGGCAACGCCGGAACCGCGGCAACCGTTTATAACCAGTCGACACTGGGCACCACGTCCGGTATCGCAAACTTCAACTTGAAAGCGTGGTTGTCTTTCAAAATGAAGTTCCTCAATCCCTATACGTTGACCACGGCCCTTGCCAACGACAGCATCGTGCTGGCGCTGTATTTGCTGAACTCCGGTTCCGCGAATATTCCGCTGGTGATGTTGGGCGGGGCGTTTGCTCAGCAACAGGTATCGCTCATCAACCGCGGCCTCGCGGATGGTGTCGGTGCCGGTTGGCTGGCATCGGTAGCGGCGAACACCACGCTAGCATTCGACAAACGGATTGCCGTGGAGCGTATCTTTGAAACGGCGGCCACGATTCAGGAAGTGAAGCGATGGGTCGAGCGCCAAGTGGAGTCGGTCGTGCTGTCCGAGGTTGAGGGCTACGCGATTGTCGACCAGAACGCGGTCAAGATTCTAAACCACGCTGCCTAACGTTCGGGCCATCTAGTGCGTGGAAAAAAGCCGGGCGCGTGTAGACGAAATATGCGCGCCCGCAACTTTCTAAGTTTTGAAAAAGGAGCAAAGAAAATGGCAGAGACACAGGAACCAACCAAAGACGCGGGCGCTCAAGGTGCCCCGGCGTCCACTGTACCCGAGGAAACCAAACAGGAACTTATCTACGTTGTCAGCACGTTACCTACCGCAAAAGACGGCGGTAGCCCGCTGGCATTGCATGAGAAAAACGATGCGCACCCGGACGGCGAAGCGTTTATAGCGGGGTCGAAAGCGGTGCTGGTCGCACCGACCGCTGCGGTGCTTGCGAAAATCACCAGTGGTGTACTACGCAAGGCAAATGGCGGCGAAGTAACTGCGTTGAAAAAGGCATCCGCTGCTGCCGACAAGGCGACCGAGGAGGCTTAATCAATGCCAGGCTTACCGGATTTTGGACAGGCAGAATTTGATGCGGTACGGGCCGCCGTCGACCTACGCTTAACCGAGGACTCTTTGTCGAATGAAACCATTGGGCAAGGGATATTCGAGGGCGAGGGCCGCCGATACGTAACGTCCGCAATATCCGAGGCCATCATTGACACCAACCTTGAAATAGCAAAAAATATCGCGGTTTTACGGACGGCGGCGCTGATTCTGCCCAGCCTGCCTTCCGTCACCCGCGAGGAAATTCCGGGCGGTATGATGTGGTTTGAACCGCGGGAGGTTTTAAAGGCTGCGGCGGAGCGCCAGAAAGAGGCTGAAATTTTGCTTGCCGTATTAGAGGCTCTTGATCCAAGTGCCACCACGTTGGAAATACCGACGATGTTCACAGTAGGAAACGCACCGTGTCAATAGATGAGCTATACGAACTTTTCAAATTTAGAATCCCTACGTTGCAAGCGGCACGGTAAGGACAGTACGCTTACACTTTTATCAAAGGCGGTCGGCGGGTATTCGGTTTTAGGGGTTCTGACCAAGCGTTTTTTTATCGGGCGGAAATTCGCTACCCAGCAAGGTGCCTATATCACTATTCTAACCGCAGACCGGCCAGACGCACTGGCAGCCACAGCGAAAGACCTGGCCTTTGTAGATTTATTTCAACCGGCTCTCGCAGGCTCGATGCGTTACCGGGTGAGTGCCGAGACACGACCCAGCACGATAGAAGTCCGTTGGGTTTTGGAATTAACAGCAGCTTTCAACGATACGTCGGCAATTATTTAGATGTTAAGTTTTCGCACAGAATTCAGGGCCCCACAGTTCGACAAGCCAGCGTTCTACCGCAACGCCAACGAGCTAGCTGATAAATCCGCGGAGAGCTATGCGAATTATCTCAAGCTTGCCATTGTGCAATCGAAGGCCATTGCCAGCGGGCAAACGCTTCATTCCGTCAAGGCGGAAAAGTTTGATAACTCCGGTGTGAATTTATTGCGCCGTGCCGTCACCGCAAAGAAGTCTTGGTTCTGGATACAGATAGGCCGGGCCGCGGGAAAGAAAATGCCGGTGCGGGTGACGGGTACTAATGCCAGCGGCAAACCGATATTCGAGCCCTTACCGGAAATGCTCAGTTGGTTCCGGACAATGAACATTCCGCGGGCCGCATGGTTCCCGATTTTGCTTGCGATAAAACGGCGCGGGATAAAGCCTCGGGACATTCAAGGCATGGCCCTACGGACAGCCAAGCCGCGGGTTAAGGAACTCGCAAAACAGTATGCAGCGAAAATCGCTCAGGACCTATTTTCCAAAGGACCCGGCCCATTGCCTGGCCCAACCATTTAAGACGGCCCACGGGCCTGCAACGCGTTCCTGTGACTTATGCCAGCCTACGTCGACATCACTAATTGCGATCACACCGAGTGGAAAGATGTGCGCGAGGCCGTCGCAGCGGTAATTGCCCTGGTATGTCCGAACGCCCGGATACATTCCGAGTGGGTGCTTGAATTCGATACATCAACTGGGCTCGGGCGAACCACCACCTTACTACGAGCAGAAAGCGGGCCCGACGCGGGCAAGGTCCATGCATGGATAGTGGGGTTTAATTCGATAGCCCTTGAGCGTGGCGATACCGGAGATTTTGAGTATGTGGGCGGCGCCAAATTCCACTACGATTTAATGCTGGACGTGTGGGGTTTCTTTGATTACGCGGGCCTTGAAAATGCTTGGACAATGGCTGAGACTGAGGCCCGGCTTATTGTAGCGGCCATATTCCGAAACCTGACCCTCGGGACGGAAAACAAATTCATAGTGCGGGCCGAACCACCAGACTTTCAGCAAGGCGATGTGGTGCCGTTCAGCGAGGGCGAAAATTTGATAGTGATGCAGGGTTTAATGAGAGTGAGAATTTTAGAAGAGCTATTTATTCCGTAAAGTTTTTTGAATGCCATGTAGCCAAGAATCGCGTTCGGGCAACTTGGTAAATTTTTCCAAAGGAGCAAAAAGACAATGGCCGAAAGTACCCTTAGCCAAACTGCCATAGCATTCAGCACGTTGCCGGAAACGGTCTATAACACAATGTTTGTGCTGGCTGCGAATTATACTTCTATCGTTACCCGAGCCCGAGCGTTCCCGTTGCCGTCGAATGATAAAGGCGATGACATGGGCGTGATAGGGCGCGGTTCCAAGTCAATGTACCCAAGCCTGCAGACCAGCGGTTTTCTTTCGCCGGTGGCCATCGAAATTCAGGATAAGGTTAATGTTGGCTCATTCGTGAATCTATTGACCCGGTTCATGGGCAAGCCGGAATTGGTTGGCGATATCCAGGTGGTGGAAACTACCATCGCGAAACGCCATCACTACTATGAGCAAGACCCGGACGTACTCACCCGGCAACTGCCTGCCAGCGATATCGTATATCGAAATAACGGTTCCGATTTTGTGTACGGCGGCATGTGTGGCAGCAGCTTGCAGCTTCAACAAACCGGCGTAGCAGACCCGATGTATACAATTCAGGAAGTCGGCTCGGGTTTATACCAGCGTATCCGGGATATATCGCCCGCATTTGGAACGCTTACCGACCCGGCCTCCGAAAACTGGATGCTCGGCCCGGAGTCCCGCGTACTTTACACTGACCCAAGTGCCACCCGCACTATCACGGCCAACCGGCGCATGAAGTCTATTAGCTTTACGGCAAACAACAATCTTGACACCAATGATCTACGGGCCGGGGCCTCGCGCGTGAACGGCACAGCGTGTCCTGGGTCGGGATGGTATAGGGACTTTTTGCTGATGGGCGACAAGACGGCGACCGTCGAATTCCGCGTTACCACGGATGACAATATGTTCGAGTGGTTCTCTGCTCAGAAAGATGAACTGATAACAAATTTCACGTGGGATATGCGCGGGTATTGCATCCCGACCACCGCGGCGAACAACCAGTATATGGTGACAGTGAAAATCGCAAAGTCATATTTTCGCACACCTCGGGGTGGCGATGATAACAACACGCTGATTCAGGACATCACCGTATTCCCTGTCATTAACCCGACCTACTGGGGTGTGTACAAATTCGAGGTTGTTAACGGGTCGGCTGTTATTGCACAGTAAGCACGGACGTTTTATTTTTCCACGTTGTCTTGCAATCAGCCGGGCAACGTGGTTTATTCGCAAAAGGAGCAAAACCATGACCGAAGAAAAACCAGTTGAAAAAGTTGAGCGAGATCCGGCGATCGGTTCGGAGATTCAGGCGAATGATTTTCAGCCGGATGGAACTGCCAAGCATGACGGTATCATTGAGCGTGGACAAATGGACCGCAAAATTATGACGGGCGAGGCACCCGCAGCGGAGTATATGCCGAAGTCCGAAAGGGAATATATGGCAGCCCATGAATACGTCGAGGCGCCTATCCCGCCACAACTCGACGGCGAAACAACAGAGCCTGGTATACTGCCCAGAAAACTGGTTGAAAATATACCCATACCGGCACCAGCAGTTTCCGCCACGGCGGAAAAAACTACAGACGGCGATACGGATTAAATCCCGACCCGCCCAAATTCAAAAAGGAGCAATAGCGAAACTATGTCGAATACCCGGAATGAATCTGCTGCTGCAACGGCGGAAGCCCCAGCCGCAGCCGACACTTCACTGGCTGTTACTAACAACGGCCTTTTCCCGTTTGACCGTCCGCCCGTCGTTACACTCAAGGACGGTACAATTCACTCTTTCCGTTTGCCCACCCGCGAGGATGAGCAAAAGCGCGAGGACCGGATGAAATCCGTTATCATCACCAGCCCGGCCCGCATCAACGGACAGAACCCCAAACAATCCACTACCGATTATTCCAAGGCGGAAATCGGTTATTACGAAGACCTGATAGAAGAAATTACTGGTTTTGTTTTGTCCGAGGGCGACAACCCGGCCGAACCGATTCAGGCAAACAAAGTGATTGACGAGCGGACCGACGAAAAAGGAAAGCAAGTCAATGTGACAGTTGGCGACCTCGTACCAACGAAACATAAACGCGCGGCGGCGGCCCGAATTTACGGCGGAAAGATTGCTGTGGATAAGCCGGACGCGGTCGACAAAGAAAATGCTGTCGAGGGCGAAGAGCCCAAGGCCATGCTTATGATTCGAGCCCAGCGGATGATTACCGTTAAGCACGATGTAGGCAGCGAACAGCAAGACGATGGCACGATGAGTGAACCTACAGCCCGCGTGCTGTATGTTTTCCGGGAACCCCAGGCAAAGCACCTTTCCCAGTGGGAAACAAAATGCTTCAACGGTTTCAGTTATGGACTGAACGGCGGCGGTACTCGCGAGGAACGCACGTTTAATCTCAAGGCTACCGAGGCCCTTTTCGATTCGCTGATTGAAAGCGTAGAGGGTGCCAGTCTGGACGGCCAGCCGGTAGATGTTCGTATTCCGGAACACAAGGCCCGGATACCGCTTTCTTTGAAAAAGACCACCGTCACGTTGATGATGGGTGAAGTGATGGCCGACGTGGGAAACTAATCAAAGCGTTCGAGGAATTCATGCTGAACAGAGCGCGCTCGACTTTTCGGCTGAAACCCAAAGAACGCTGCCCAGGTGAAATCCTATGTCAGACCGACCCTCTTGATGGTGTCCTCTCGAAAATGCCCAGCGAAACGCTTGAGACTTATTGCAAGCCGGGCCGCTGCAAATTCTACTGGACGAAAGAGGGAACCACGCCGCTAGAATATAACGGTATGTTTGAGGCGGCGATGATATTGCGGGAGTCAAGACTTGGCGAACTCAGAAGTCAATTCGGATATTATGAACGCACGCTACCGGGGTGGGCCATTGAAGCTTACAAGGCGGCTGAGAGGGCTTTCCGCGTTGCTGAAAACGAAATATCCGCCGAAACTCCCGAAGAGCGCGAGGCCGGGGAAAATGGCCGGTCGTTTACCGATGGTGGTGATTCGGACGCCTTCGCCGGTCTCGAACGTAGGATACGCGAGGCGCGCGAGGCCGCGGAGGAAAAGCCGGACTGGGAACGGATACTTGACCAGCAACCGCATTTACCAAGTGAAATAATTGAGTTTATGCGGATTCACTCGGAAGAAGGATGAAACAATGGATAATGATGAAAAATTATTAGAAATCATCAACCCTCTCACCCGTGGGAGTCTCATTATCCGAGACATGACGTTCGAGATTGAAGAACATCGGCTGTCAATCAAGAAAGCTTTCGAATTAATACAAGACGACCCACATCTCACTATTATTTTAAGGATGGCCGTAAAACTTCGAGAGATATCAGCAGTATTAGAGAGGGAGTGAAGGTATGCAGAGTGCAACGGCTTCGGCTGTTATAAACATAATTATAAACAGTTCGACCGCGGCGGCGGGTGTGGCCGGTGTCACCCGGCAGTTCGCGCTAATCGAAACCGAAGCCAAGGCACACGCCATCCGAATGAACGCCATCTTTGCAACCATCGGCTCGGGCGGGCCGAGTAGTGTATCGAATGCTTTTGCGGGCCTGGCCGTCGCTTCACCCGTGGCGGTTCAGGCAACGAAGGCTGGCCTATCCGATATGGAAAAAGAGGTTGCAGCGAGTGCCAAACGCGTTGCAGCCAACCACGCTGCCAGTACCCTTGCTATAGCCGCGTCTGTCAAAACCAATACCGATTTTGAGATACGCGAGGCCAAGCGATACGCGACCGGGTTTATAAACGAAATTGGAAAGGGATCGACCGGCGCCAAGGCATTCGGCCACGTCGCGGAGTCTGAATTTGCCAAAGCGAAAGAGGGTATAAAGGAAGCGGCCCGCGAGGCCAGCAATCTTGCCTCGGAATTCACGGGTAGCAAAATGAGCGGGGCCGCATCCCGCATCACGTCATTTGCAAACGCCTTGACCGGGTTGGGCTCAGCCGGTTCCGCGGGTGTTGCACTGGGCGGTATCGCGGCGGTGACGGTTGCGGCCGCGGGGCTGGGTACGGTGTTGTTTGAACTGTTACACCATGCTGCGGAAACCGGCGAATCGTTTCACAAGATGAGTCTGCTTACCGGCCTATCCGCCGAGGCTGTTTCTACTCTCGACTTCAACGCAAAACTCATCGGTAGCAGTTTGGATAATCTGACGCTACCCATGAAGACGTTTACTGTTTTGCTGGCAGACGCCCGTGGCGGTTCCGACAAGGCCTCGGAATCTTTACGCCGGTTGGGTGTGAAAGACCTGACAGATGTAGATAAAGCTTTCGATCAGGCTGTTACCCACATCAACGCGAATACGGATGCAATCGAGCGGACCAAAGAGGCTACCCTTGCTTTCGGTTCCCGAGGCGTTCGAAACATGTTGCCGTTGCTGGATAAAATGAGCGGGGGATTTTTGGATGCTATTAAAAACGCCAAGGCGATGGGTGTTGTTCTGTCGGAGGACGATGTTAGGGCCGCTGAGGAATTCAATAAAACCCTCCATACCGTTGAGGTTCAACTAGGTCTTGCGGTTGATAAATTCGCCTTGACCTACGGCCCGATGGTGACAACTGAACTGCAAATACTCAGCGATTCATTAGGTCGAAATCAAGATGAGTGGAAGGCGTGGGGTAAAACGGTCGGCATTATGATAAACAATGCCGTATTGCTCACTCGTGATTTTGTTGCATCAGTTGAGTTGGTGAACAATGCTTTGTTAAAAATGACTGGTCAAGGCGACGGTACAAGCTTTGCAGACATGTGGGAAAAGTGGAACAAAGCTAGCGATCAAGCCGAAGCTGATTATTTAAAAGCAGTTCAACGAATGAACAATCCGGTTGGGCATATCGGCGCAGAGCTAGGTGGTCGGGGCAGACCGGGCGATGTCATGGAAGTACCGGGCGCGGTGCCTGACGTCACAAGCCACAGCACGAAATTGGATGCTGCCATGAAGCGGGCCTTGTCCGATAAAACAATGGCCGATTTTCAGGCGGCCCTGAGGAAACTACCCGACCCGCTGAAACAGCAAATCCTAGCCTCTGCGGCCCAGTACGGTATTCCTGAGGGTATCGCGTTGGCTCAGATATTCAGCGAGTCCACGTTTAAGCCGGGCGCGGTTTCGCCATTTAATACAAACGTGGGTTCAAGTGCATACGGACTTACCCAACAACTACCAGCCACGGCCAGCAGACTGTTGCACCGCAACGTGACGGGTAAGGAATTGACCTCGAACACCAAGACTGCCCTTAGTGCTTGGGGCATTTACATGGACAAACTCTTTGATGAGTTTGGCGATTGGGAACTGGCAGCGTTCGCCTATCACAATGGCGAAGGTGCGGCCCGGAAATTTCAGAAAATCCTTGCCACAGGCGATACCGAGCGAATAAATAAATATGAGCAACAGCACCCCGCGGGCATTTCGTATATGAAGGAAATCGGCGCACTGGGCAAGGTATCCGGCGATGCTCGATTCCAACGCGGTACGCTAGCTCCATACGCCAAAGCATTGATGATGCAGAGGCCGAGCGGTATTGTAGAGGCCGGGCCGAACTCGGGTGTAAATGAAATGACACCGCTGGCCCGGATGACACCGGACGCGGAATATCTCAACAGTTTGCGTGAAGGGCTGAACATCGAAAACAACGTTGAATTGACCGTATTGAAAGAACGAAATGCGCTGGCCGCAATCAGCACTATTTTGGAGAGTCAGGCTGTTAATCGACGGGATGCCCTCGCGCAAAATAAAATTGACCTCGGGGTAGCAAAAGGCCGGTTAGCTGCAGAGGAAGCGATAGAAAAATTCGAGCAATCGAAGACCGACCAAATCAATGAGCAGAAAAATATCCAGCGGGATATGCTGCTTTTGCAAAAGCAAAATGCCGACAGTGATTTTGTTCAGCAACGCCGGGCGAACCAAGCCGCGGCGGAACGGTTTGACCTCGAAAAACAAATGTCGGACCTCCACGACCAGGAGGCGATGGCCGAGGTTAACCAGGCTCTTTTTGTTCGCCTATCGACTGAGAAGGAAATCTTCAAAATCCATCAAGAAGACCTTTCCGCCCAGCAAGACGCCGCCGCCGCCTTGGTACGGATCAACGATTCTCAAACCATTCATTACGATAAGGCGAACGCGGCGGTGTTGCAGCACATTGCCTCGGTAAAGTCGATGACGGATATCTATGCCGATGCAAAGATAGGAATAGTCGACAAGGTATATGGAGGCATCGATCAACTCACTTCGAAGTTGACTGCAAAGCTACCATTCATTGGGTCGATTTTGGGGTCAATACTTGCGGACGTTCTAAAGCTGGCCGTAAACAAAATCTTTATGAAGTTGCTTTTCCCGGAAAGCAGTCCAGTGGCTACAGCCGCAAGCGGAGGCGGAGGCATCCTCGGCCAAATACTTGGAGGCCTGGGTGGAATTTTTGGAGGTGGTGCGCCGAGTGGTACTCCGCCGTTTATCGGTGGCCTAGGTTCTAGCGGTTCGAGTGGTTCTCAGGTTTCCGCGTCACAAATTCAACATCTGCTTGGTCTGGATACAAGCGGCGGAAATCGCTTTGGCATTCCTCTTGGCGCAGGTATCACACCCCCAAGCGGAAGTCCGGGCGGCGGCGGGTTGGGCGGGTTGCTTTCTGCTCAAGGTATCGGTTCTGCTGTCTCCACTTTAGGCGTATCGGCTGTGATTGGTCTTTTCATAGCGTCGTTGCACGCAAGTTCGCCGCTGAAAGGCTTAGCGATGGGCGGGTTGGTTGGTTTGATTGCTGGATATATAAACCGCACAAAATTACGCAGACAGGAAGAGGTAGAGAGAACCACAATTCTCACCGACTCCAAAAAGCAAATGCAGGCCATTATCGACGCCCTCCGTGGTGGCAATCTCGACTCAACCTCGGCATTGGCTCAGGCTCAGACAATACGAGATAGCTATATTCAACAGGTGAGCGCGTTGAAAGATAAAAAGACCCGGAACATTGCATTGGCAACTGTCCGTGAACTCGACCAAATGATTGAGCAAATTAAAACCGAAGGGGCTCGGGCCGATTATGCTAAGGCTCAGCAAAATGCATTCGTACCTACGTTCGCGCAAGGCGGTTCGGTTGATTATGTTTCACAGCTATCCGCGACCAGTCGGGCTAACTCGGATGACAACGTGGTGGGACTGTTCAATAAACGGGAAACCGTAATTACGCCGATGAATTATTTCGCACTCGGCGGAAATATTGCTATGAAGCGGGCCGGGGTCCGTGGGGCCGGAATGGCCAACGGCCCGGCTAGCAGCAGCAATGCAAACTCAGCCTATAACGCGTACTCTCCGAACATGAGCGGCGGCGGCAACGCACAGCCGAACATTCAGGTGATAGCTTTTGCGGATGAAGACACGGCGGATGCCTGGGTAAATAATTCTCGGTCTAAGACGGTCGCTACAAAAGTCAAGGTTGCTATTCGATATGGTCAGGACAACAAACTTCTCAACGTAATCGAGAAGGGTTTAGCGGGGGATTTTTAATACAAAATGGGTAGACTGCTTTCACCATTTCTAACTTCCTTTTTTGCCGACCGGGCCGCTGCGGACAATCGAGTGTATAACACGGAATTCGCACTCGATATTACGCTCCGCACTGGCGGCAACCTCCGACTTGGAACAAAGGATTTAACCCTCTCCACGTGGACCTATCGCGGGGCCAGTGTTGCGTTTGCACCCGCCCAAACCTACACGGGAAAGCTTTCCGCCGTGCCGGAAATATTTTATTCGCAAGACAGCACCGCTGATGGGTCGGGTGTGTTTGACGCTATCAATCTCGACTACCTGTTGAGTGCCATTATTCCGGAAGTTCCACGGGTGTTGGATAGGGCGGAAATTATCGGATACATCTGCTACCCGAAAGATGATGGCAGCTATGAGGGTCAGATATTCGGTAAAGGGTTTTTGCGACTGACTGAGGGTGACGATCAGGTGGCGCACCTGTCCTACGTATCCGACATTACTGACAAGAGTGTTTTGATGGGCAGCCACGAATTAACCCAACGGTGTTTGAATGTCTTTCAGGTAATCGACCCATTACGCCGATCATGGTGCGGGGCCGCGAACGATACGAATATTCCGGGCGGCTCAACATGTTCACTGGTATTCGATGATGTGGACAACGGCTGTATATTTTGGGGTCAAGAGGCGACGTTTCAAGGCGTGTCGTTTTTCAACCCGAATGCTGTACCCGGATACGGCGGGCCACTGGGCGGCGGTGATATCAACCCCGGAGGCGGCGGTGGTGGTCAGGGCGGGTGTTGTGATGAGGCCGGTTGGTGGCTATTCTCGGACGGTCTTTGGCGCGGCGGCGAAAATGTGAAAGAGGGTGTGGCTTTATTAGACCAACGCGGACGTATAGGGCTCGTTACACATGTCGAAAGGCTTTGGGCTGAATACCGGTATCTAGTGACTGCCTCGGGCGGTGCACAGGTGATTTGTAGCGTCGACCACCCGCTGATTACTAGCCTTGAGGATGAGACGGGAACCCCGGCCCTCGAACTATATGGAAAATCCAAAAAGGATTTAAACCAACGGGTAATTGAATACGGCACGCGCCCAACACTCAGCCGGTATAAACTCGAACCGGCCCCGAGCGGGTGGGTGTTGAAAATATCTCTTTCAGGCTCACGACGGCTTTACATCGCCGGTACGAAACCAGGCTCTGGCATTGTGGGCCACAATAAAATTTCACCCTACGATTGGCCGACTGGATAAATTTATGGCAGGCAGATTTGTACTCCGAGGCGAAGGAGACCAAAACAACCCCGTGGCACCAATGCTGTATTGGCTAGGTGCAACGCAGGGCCGGTTAGTGGCGTATGTGTCGGGCGGGACTGGTGGTCGTACAGTGTTCCTTGCGATTCTGTCAAAGGGAGCCCGGTTCATTGGCGATACCGGCTGCAATAAACTCATCAAGATAATGTACTCGGGGTTCGACCTTCCCGAGTTCGACAGCAGCGGTGTACGCAATTGGAAATTCCACCCCGGAACCATTCCCACGCCGCCAACCTACAAACCAATCACCGTCGTTAATGCTACGACAAACACATTCACATCACCGGCTCACGGGTACGCGAATAACGACCTCGTAGCGTTTCAGAAACGCGGCGCGGATGCCATCGCAAAACTACCTACTCCGATGATTGTTCACACGCAGTATGTGGTGAAAAATGTCACGACCAACACCTTTACGCTGGAATTTGTCGGCGGCGGAGTGGTCGACATTACAGACGTGGGCGTGGGTGTCGGGACGCCGTCAAAGGTTTTTGTTTACGCGGCGAATAATATCGGTCTGTTCGATCCGATACAAGGCCGCCCGGAAATGTTCCCGGCTCTTAATTTTCCGTTTCCTGGTCTTTCATATATCGAGATGAGGTTGCCGGTTGAGCTATCTACCGGAACCGATGAGCCAACGAATCTCGAAATAGTGATGGATGGAAAGCTGGTGTACGACCACAATATTGTGGGCGGTCTGCTGGCTCCGACCGGCCCTCCAATCTCGGCATCGAACAACGCTCTGATATCTTTAGACTTTCTAAAGAATGACGGCCTCCGTCCATACTCGCGTTTTCATGCTCCAAGCTGGATAGACTGGCGCGACCGTTGCAATGGAATAATTCACTGGGTCGGTGGGAATAATACCCCAGCTACGCCCAGCAGTTTCCCAACCCTGAGCGGTGTTACATACGACCCACTGACTGCAAAACTTACTCGTATCTCGGGAGGCACGGGACGGGCAGTAACACAGCCTTTTCCGCAGGGCAATTTCTCGACTGAATTCACTTACCACGGCAACCTAGTTGGTGACATGGGGGCCGCCTTCCATACAGATGCCGCGGGCGTGTCGGTTCCGCACTGGGGTGTGATTATTTTACCGAACGGGCAACTGCTGATAACCAATGGTATCACCACCCAAATAGCCGGGCAGGTGAACCCCAGCGACAAGGTAAAGATTGCCTGGGAATATGGAGTTTTCAAGGCGTATATCAACAGCATTCCGCTTACCATCACCTTGACCATTCCAGCCCAGCCCTCCGTCGACCTTTACGCGGATATCCGGTTGAGTACAAACGTAGGGCAATTCGTTGACGGCATCCTGATACAGCCCGCTGGAACAAACGCACAGCCGCGCGACATTCCGCGGTTCCGCGGTGGAGTGGTAATCTCCGACCCGACCCCGGTAGGTGATGTTTTCGAGACGGAGATAGCCCTCGCGCCCGGCACAAGCTGGCAAGATATCGACGGCGAAATTGTTGTCCTACCCACCCCGGCCCGAACGCCGGTCTTTACGTTTAATGCGGACCCCGGCTCTTCGACGCCAACGAACTGCTCACATATCAATGTGTTGAATAACGACCCAAGCAGCGCGCCGAACTATTACCGTTTCAGTTATCGCGATGCCGATGACCCCTTGCTGCGCACCAAATATGTTTTCACCGACCGGCCCGAACACCGCCAGACCTACGGCCTAAATCAAACGCCGATAACGCCGTATGGCGTGCTGGTACAGTCGCAGATGGAACGAATAGGTGAGAGCCTTGCGCGGTTGAAAACCGACCTACCGTTTGGTTTTCAAATAGAGGGTTTTCTGGATTCGGTTCAGGTGGCCAAGGGCGACTTTGTAAATGTAGTATCCGCCGAGGCCGGATACCCCGAGGGTGCCCCGGCTTTGTGCATGGTCTTGCGCGAGGCATTCGAAGAAAACTCCGATGTTGAGGGCCGAAATTTCGACGTCCGAATAATCACGCCTACCTACTATTCCGACACCGACCACGGCATGGTAACACCGCTGGGGCACACGAATATTTCCGCCAATTTTCTACCACCTCCGCCCGTGAGCAGCCTTGTGATTGTCGAGAGCGGGCACCAATTACGCGACGGCACTTTTGTTTCGACCATTGAGGGCACCGCGCAATTCAGTCTGCAGCCGAATCAACGTGGGCGGATATGGTGGAAGCAATTACCCGGCGATGGCAACGTGGTTGTACCAAACAACGTTACCGACAAATTCACCATCCCGGCCGGTAGTCTGGCCGCGGGCCTAGTAGGGCTGCCTGTGTCCATTGTGGCCCCTGTGGGCGGTGCATTGCCCGCGGGCCTTGACCCGTTCGCCCAGTACATTTTCTTTTTCACAGGGACGGCCTACGAGCTTCACGACCTCGGCGGGTCGCCGGTCACTTTCACGGACAACGGCACCGGCATTATTCGGCTGTTCGCTTTTTCAGATTGGATAGCCCTTGACCAGTTCGTAATACCTGACCCGTCAACCGGCCTCGGGGTGTTTGAGATTCTCAGCACACCCCACGGGTTCTACTACGTGCGGGTTGTCGCGGAAACACAGCTAGGGGTTTCCAGCGGGTTCAGCCTGCAGCCCTATGCGGCCCTTGACCTTTTGGGCGATGCGTCGATACCAGCCCCACCGTCGAACATCACAGTGCTGTGGGACGGCGTTATAGCCACTTTCAATTTCGACCCGAGCCCGTCTTTGAACGTGGGCGGGTATCAGGTGACGGATGATTTAGGAAACGTCATTCGACCATTTATTAACAGCTTGGGGTTTGCTGAAACTATGCAATCCTCAAGGGTAGTGAGGCGGGTCTATGCTGTTTCGCGTTCGGGTATTCGAAGCACCGGCTTTGCCTCACTCACCTTTTCCAAACCACTACCGACTAACTGGATAAACCCGGTCGGCGGCGTTGTGGACCCGGATGGCTCTTTCCGAAAGACCGCGACGGACGGGTTTGGTAATTGCAGCATAGGCATCAACAACGACATTCTCACCAGCGAAACACCCGCGGAAATATTGTGGAATGTCAATGTGGTGAATAAGCGGAAATATTTCGGGGTGACGGAGGGAGCGGCCAACGGGTGGAACCTTGCGGACTATCGCGTAGGTTTGAAGTTTCTGGATGATGGAACGGTGACGGCGATTTGGGCCCTCGGGGTTAGTTCGTCTTTGCTCGGCTCTTACAACGTTGGAGAAAAATGGTCGCTGGTTTTCACCCCGAGTGGCACTCGAGACTCGCCAACGGTGAGCGTGGTCAGGCGGGTGCTTACCGGAACGGCGTATGTGGCCACGACCATGTTCACATTCCCGGCTCATGCGTTGGAGTACCCTGCCAGAATTGTAGCGGGCCTTTACAATGTCGGTAGTTCATATCTGCCTACGTTTCAAATTGGCGGAACGCTGGTGCCGGATATTGGAGTGGTTCCCGCTATCACCGTTTTGCACAACGCCAGTTATAGTTTTGGTGATTTAGCCTTTGTCAATCTCAGCGATACATTGAACGGCGGAGTGACCCAGGACTTTATAGAAGCCAACCACGACGGCGCTTTTAGTTTTCTGACAGATGGGTTTTCGTCACAGGGTTATGTGATGCTGGACCCGAATCCGATTTTCACTCCACCGGCCCCGACCGGTTTTCATATTTGGTTCAAAAGCGATATGACCATTCTCGTGCGGAACGGCGCGACTGTCTTGGCTACGCTTGCCAACCAAACCGCCCTTGGAGATTCATGGAGATTTTCCCGCGAGGGCGGGGCTATCGTTATCCGGCGCCACGGTTTTGGCATTCAGTATGTTTACACGGGCGGCCTTGCCACGGAAAGACTCTACCTGTCGGCCAGTCCGCTAGGCGGCGACTTCAATCAACTCGCCTTCTTTGAATCCACGGACTCATCGAACCCGGCGATAACGAACGTACAGAACGTTTTCATGGGCAAGAACCGGGTAGATGACATTCCGCAAATGTCCATCACCAACCCGCAGCCGGGACAGGTCTTGCAGTTCAAAGATACTAAGCTGGTGATAAACAGTTTTGCTACGCTGTCGGCCGGTAGCCCGGTACTCAGCGGCGGGCCGAACAGGATTCTTTACGAGGACGGCTCATCGAATTTAGCCACCAATGCGAACTTTGTATTTGATGGCACGAATGTAGGAATTGGGACTGCCTCACCCACACGGCGGTTGCATGTTAAGGGCACGGGAACTACCAGCGGTGTTAAGAATTTTCAGGTTGACAACAGCGCCGGTTTACAACCGTTTACTATTCAAGGCGACGGGAATGTAAATATTGGGGCGACCGCAAACCCGTCTAATAACAGCAGGGTGTATATCCTCGGCGGTGCCAATGGAGCGAATGTCGATGTCCGTGGAAATGCAGGCTCGTTTGTTGACCAGGCGACCATCGAACTTGAGGGTAACGATTACGACACCACTGTAAAATCCACGTATCTACTATTCCGTGGAAGCACCTATACCGGAAATTATATGACCGGTGTTCCTAATGCAAATTTAGGCGTGCTTTTATTTGGTGGTAACACGTCGTTAATTGCAACCGATTCTACGGATTTATTATTTGCACCGGCCTTTGGGGAAAAGGGAAGGTGGAAGGCGGGTGGCGATTTTGGAATAGGCACGGGCTCGACGGTTTCCGCAAAGCTTCACGTGATTAAAACCACGGAACAATTTCGGGCCGGGTATGACGCCTCGAACTATTGCAATATAGTTGTGGGCTCCACTGGTATCGCAACACTCGATGCCACCGGGTCCGCGGCTCAATTCGTTTTTAATAAACGTATAACAGTTCAGTCCGCAACAGTCTCGACACCCGATAGTACAAGCATCATGATCGGGCCCGCGCCGGGCGGTTCGTACACGGGTGTGAGAAATACGTTCATAGGAAACGGATCAGGCGCAAATGCTACGTCCTCAGACGGAAATACATGTATTGGGTACCAGTCCGGGGCTGCAATCACCACAGGGTTTAATAACGTCATAATTGGACGCGGGGCCGGTTCGTCATTGAATGTCGGTGACTCGAATATTTTCATTGGTCTTAGCTGTGGCGCGTCGATGCTGAGCGACCAGTACAACGTGTTGATTGGATACGCGTGCGCTCAGAACGCGGCAGGCGTTAGTAGTTTGGTGATGATTGGAAAATTCGCCGGGCTCTCTATCACCACGGGCGGAGCGAACACCTTTCTTGGCGCCGGTAGCGGAATGGTTACGACAATCGGAACCGACAATACATTTGTAGGTGTGAACGCGGGCGCGGGCAACATCACCAGCTACAACAATACCTACGTCGGTAGCAACGCCGGAGCCGGGGCTACCGGATTGGGGAACGTTTTCATAGGCTATCAGGCTGGATATTTCGAGGCGGGAAATAACAAGCTATATATCTCGAACTCGACCACGTCGACGCCGCTGATATACGGCGAATTCGATAATCAGGTGTTGTACTTCACGGCTCAGGAAATCCGCCAGCGGTACGATGCCTCGAACTATAACAAAATCGTGGTTGGGCCATCCGGGGCCATCACATATACCGCTGTAGGTTCGGGTGCTAAACACACATTTGCAAATGATGTTATATTTAACACCGTCGCAAGGCTGCAGAGTTATACGGTGGCCACGTTACCGGCTGGCAATCAGGGTGATGTAGCACTTGCGACCGATCTTTTAGCACCGGGATTTTTAGTTGTAGCGGCAGGCGGCGGCGCCGTTAAAGGACCGGTATTTCACAACGGCGTGGCTTGGGTGGCATTCTAATTATGGCGACTATAAATTTAACATGGACACTACCTGTGGGTGTCACGGCGACGGATATGACGAATACGTTGGCAGTGGTATACAATTACCAGCCTACAATTCGGGACCCGCAAAATCCGCTGCAACAAATTCCTAACCCGATGAGTAAGGCTGAATTTGTCAGATTACAAGTTGGCCGGTTGCAAATGGAGGCATATAGGCGCCAGAAACAGGCCGATGTGATTGCGGCGGCCATTGGTGGAATTACGCCCGCAGGCGATTTAACTTAAAAAGGAGTTTTTGATTTTATGAATGACAATGTTGTACCTCAAGATCAGCTTGACCTTACCGCCTACGTTCAACGGCGCGATAAGGGTTTAATATTTTGGACGACAGAAAATGGCGTAGCGGTGATGAACATAAAACAGTTCAACCTTTTACATGAGGAAATACCGGCAAAGAAAATCGCATTTACTACCCACCAAATAGGCTCTAGCCGAAATGAGGCCGACCGGCAAATTCTTAATCTGAAAGACCAGGTGTTGGCGCTACAGGGGCAGATAGCAAAACTGGAAAGCGATAAGGTGACGGTCTATGACGAACTCGAAAAGGACGTGATTAAAGCAATAGAAGACGAGGCGAAGTCCGAGCACGAAGCTGAATAGTTTTTCCGCCAGGGCGGAAATTTTCTAAAAACCACAAAGGAGCAAATAACATGATAAAAACTTACAACGCGAGTAATGACTTGATGGATATTATTCGCGGTGGAAAATTCCGCCTTGAGATTTTCAATGCTTGGCGCGATGTCTGTCAGGGCCGCGACATTGTTGACCGCGAAAACCCGGTAGATATTATCGAGTATGACAATGCCTACGTGAACGTTGGCGGCGCAGCCCTCTTGGATATTCTCATCGGCAGCGGTACATCGACAGCCGACCAGGCGAACACGTTTTTCTCAAACGCCCGTGCAGCTATCGGTGTAGGCGATTCAGCGACGGCGGTTGCCGCAGGCCAAACCGATTTACAGGCCGCGACAAATAAACTGCGTGTCGCTATGAATGCCACGTTTCCCAGCCGTGCCTCGCAGGTGATGACGTGGCGTGTTACTTTCTCGACCGCCCAAGCGAACTGGCAGTGGAATGAAACAGCCCTATTCAATACCACGACGGCCGCGACCGGCTCGATGCTTTGCCGGGCTCTAGTCGTTTCACCTTTTACCAAAACATCGGCCCTCGCGATTGACGCTCTCTACACCGTTACCGTTCCGTAGATTCAAGGATAATCGCGCTCACATGCGCATGGGAGAAAACTCATGTCTGACGGTTTATTTTATAACGACCTTCGCACTCCGTTTATCACAACGGATATTGCGGCTGTAACACTTGCTGCCACCAATAAAGCCCTTTACCCCGTAGAAAACTTCCCAGCCCTCGGAGGTCAATATTTTGGTTTCTTAGGAAAGAAAATACGAATTCGCTTATTCGGACGGATAACGACCGGGGCCACACCAGGCAATTTAACGGTAGGCGTTCTTTATGGTACGGGTGCGGACGCCAACGGTGTTGTACTGGCTTCATCGGCAGCCGTCGCACTGACAGCCTCGCAAACAAATCTGTCGTGGCAGATGGAGATTTATGCTCATTGCCGAAAGACTGGCGCGACGGGTAATTTATTCGTGACAGGAAGGTTTCAAGCCAATATAGGCGTACTCGGTTCAACTTTACAGCCGGTATTGATACCCGCATCTGCACCGGCGACATCTGGAAACTGTGACCTGACGGCGGCGTTGATTTTAAGCTGCCAGGCTCTACGTTCAGGCTCAACGGCTGAGACAATGCAGGTACACGATATGGAAGTAGTTGCTCTGAATTAAAATGCTTCATTTATTTCCACTTGCCGGGTTGCAGGGTAGCTCTACCATTCCAAGAGGCGAAGGGCCTTTTGTTGGTGGGTATGCTCCGATACCGCCTAGTTCGGTTTTTATTATATTCACAGAAGCCGATGATATTGGGGCGGGAATTGATGGTGTTAGCTTTCTTGCGGTAAACCAGATTGACGAAACCTCCCCATCCATTGAAAACGTTTCAATTTTTGCTTTATCTAATGCTTTAACGGAAGCCGCGCCCGGCACGGATAATATTTCTATAGCTGGGCAGATGTCTACCGGCGAAGTATCTCCAAATATTGAGGCCGTTTCCATTTCCGGGATCGCGGCCGCCCTCGGAGAATCTACAGCCGGTTCCGATAGCACAGCACAGACAGCATTCGCACCCGCCATTGCAGAATCCACGCCAGGTACGGACGCAAATTCAGCAGCCGGACAGTCGACATTCACCGAGGCCGCGCCCGCTAACGAAGGTATTGCTTTGTCCGCCACTTCCCCGACCCTCGTGCAAACCGGAGCCGGTTCCGATACGAATAATCAGTTTGGCGTAGGGGCTGTCATAGCCGAATCCGCACCGGGTACAGAGGGCCTTGCCGCAACAGGAACGCAAAACACGGCTGAGGGGTTGCTAAACGATGCTGCGGGCCTACTCAGCGGTTCGGCAGTGGGTAGTCAGGCGGGTGCTGGTTCCGATAGCCAGTCCGCGGCGTCACAGTCGACGGTGGCGGAAAACGCACCAGGCGCGGACACACAATCAATGCAGGGTGTAGAGACACAAAACGAATCCGGCCCGAACGCTCCAAGCTCCATAATGAACACGACTGTAATGTTTACGGAAAACTCCCCAAGTCCCGGCGCGGATGCCTACCAAGCGTTGATATCAGTTGCCGAGGGTGCTACGGGCGTATCGGCGGGTGGTGGAATGTTCGGTAGCTTTCCGCAAAACGAGTCAGGACTGCCCGATGTGGTGCCAACATATTCAGCGGAGTTTGATACTAGTGACGGTTGGTTGGGTGCCGATGCCAATAGCTGGGAAATTGGAGCGACCGGCCCCGGCCCGGATTTGCGATTGCCTCTTCGAGCCACTATCCTGAACGCATCGCCGGTGCAAGGCCGGGCCCGAGTAATAAGCAAAGGGAACGGCGCGACCGTCATCAATACTGCGAAAACAAAAGCGGTAATCAACAGGCAGACGCACGAGATTGATTGATTTTTTGGAGGTGTCAGTGGACAACGAAAATACTTTCATTTTGAAACGGGGTGATACCTACCCGGCCATAGAGGTGCTTTTGGAAGAGTTCGACACCACGACAAAGGCCTTCAAACCCGTCGACCTAACCAACGCCACGGTTTTGTTTCGATACGTGAATAACGGCATGATGATGGTGGCCGCAGCAACTATAAAATTTCCAGCCGACCAGGCCGATTTAACCAAGCGGGGCATCGTATCTTATCTTTGGGCAAGTGATGGCAGCGATACCGATACGGTTGCAAGGAATACTTGCGAGTGGAATGTGACTTTTCCCGGTGGCAGGGTCGCGACATTTCCACGTGGTCAAACGCCGGACTTCAATGAAATTTGGGTTCAGGACGTTCTTAGTTAAGTGAGGCAAAACGAAATGGGAAAAGACCTTGTTACCGATGCACAATTGAAAGCAATAATGCCACTGTGCAGTCCGGCCAAACGCTCGGCATATCTGCCTTGGCTGAATCTGTCGATGGCCTATTTCAAAATCAACACAGAACTGCGGGTAGGAATGTATCTTTGTCAGCTTGGACATGAATCCACTGACCTTACAGTATGGACGGAAAACCTGAACTATTCCGCCAAGCGTTTAATGCAAGTGTGGCCAAAGCGGTTTCCCAGTCTGGCCGCGGCCCTGCCCTTTCAACACAACCCGATAGCTCTTGCAAATAAAACCTACAACGGTCGGATGGGCAATAGGGCTGGGTCAAACGATGGGTGGACATTCCGTGGGCGTAGTCCAATACAAGCCACCGGCCACGACCTTTACGCCGCGGCAACCAATGCCGTAGGCAAGGCGTTTGGTGTCGACTTTGTAAACAACCCGGATCTGCTGCTGCAAGTGCAATTCGGGTTCCTTGTTTCGGCCTGGATATTCGCCGTCGAAAAGAAATGCTTGCCGCTGGCGGATGCCCGGAAAATCAAAGAGTGTACCTATGCAATTAATGGCGGATACAACGGGCTGGCCGAACGCACGGCGGGATACCGTACTGCATTGAGCGTGTTGCCTGACACGTTTGCATTGATGCCATACGATGAAATGAAAGTGCATTTTTCCGCCGTGGCGGAAACCACCCCGACCACACATCAGGACGCGCCTGTGATAGACGTTTCCAATCAGGATTTATACCACCCCGAGGAACACGAAACGGAGGCAGACGAACAAGCTCCGCCCGTGCCGGAAAACGGGGTGTCGACGTCGGTGAGTGTTTCACCTACCGGTCAAGTGAAGGTGGAAAGCAATGCTACCGGCCCGGCCGTTAGTGGCCAGAAAGAGCGCGTGGCCGTGGTGAAGGCAAAACCGAAACCGTGGTATTCAATGCTCGGGGCGAAAATCACGGCGGTCGTGACGGGTAACACTTTGTTTCAGTGGGTACAGACCCAGTTCGACACCATCAAGGATTTAGGACTGCCTAATCAGGTATGGTGGACGGTTGGCATTATAATTGCAGCCGGTTCTTTGATGTGGATAGCTAGTTCTATTTGGCAAAACTATCAGGAAAACGAAGCTCAAAAGGAACTCGATGCACTGCTGGTGAAAGAAAATTCAACCCCGGACAATCTCGCGCAGTTGATACCGGCGAACCAACTAGAACTTTATCGCGCTCGTGGCTTTAAAATAATCACGCGAGGCGAATGACCCTCATCAGAATTCTTGCGTGCGGGCTCACGGTTCTATCAAAAACACCCGATATGCGGCAGGGTGTTTTACAAGGGGTTTATGATAAAGATGCAAAGAGAAAACACAATGGCGAAACCGAATGACTACCTTATACTCTTGGCTGGTGTATTAGGCCTCCTACTAGGTGTCTTACTGGCAAAACCAAGGCGTATACCGGAAGCGGTATTTGCTTTGCTGGCAGGTCTATTCGCGGCTCTCGTTATTGGCCCCGCGGTGGCTGAGGTTTTTACCAGCTTATCGTCGTATAGTTATTTAACGTGGCTCCGAGCAACACCGGATACATCACTGTTTACCGGCATCATCGGAATTTCAAGTTTGCTCGGGTATCAGATTGTCCTTGCGGTGAAGGATGATTTCTTGAATTACATTCGGAAGTTTGCTCAAAAGAAACTAAAGCTGAAACTATCCGATGAGGAATAAACAATGGTTAATAATTCTCCCTCGCACTGGGGCGGCAACGGGAGGGCTACTGATGATCTAGCAGAGCCCAACTATGTACAGAACAGTCAACGCGGCGGCATTGGGATGGTACTTTCAATAGTTTGCCTGGCTATCGCAGTTTTTGCGACCATGGGTTTTGCATGGCTTGCAATTTCGGACCGCATGAATGGTCTGGATGCTTGGCGAGAAACAGATATCCGAAAGAAAATGGAAGGGTATCGTTCTAAATGTGAAAAAAAGTTTGATGATTTGGCGGCGCTGCAAGAGTGGATTCGACAGGAAAAACTTAAGCCGCCGCCAACGTTAATGATTGACGAGCCCTGCATTCAGCCCGATGAACCGAGCAGGCCACAACCAAAGGAGCAATAGGTGCCACATAATCAAATAATCATTCGAGAAAAGTTTGCCGAATTAATGGGCAACGCTACCGAGGGTTCGGTCTACGTGCTGAGTTGCCGGGCCGAAACCTTGAACACGCTGATAGACAACAGCGATATAAATACGGCGAATGCGTGCCACGAAAAGTTGCACGAAATTCAAGACTGGTTAGTCGGGGATGAGGTTTACGAAAAGGAATCGCCCGGCGAAACTATTGAACGCTTCACCGAAGAAGCGGATGAAATAATCAGTGCATAAGAGATAAACAATGGCTCTGACAATCACTACATCGAAAATTTCGTACCGTGCCGGAAGCCAGTGGGTTGACGGCGATTTGGTGTTTCCGATTGTCACGGCCACGGCGGGAGCGACCGGCACCGTGAACTGGTCGGACGGCGGCAAGGGTGGAACGTTCCAAGGGCTGTCTTCGACGTCGGCGGCCTACATACCGGCGAACAAAAGCCAGTCGGTAATTATCACCGGCCTGGACACGGGCGCGGGCGGCAGCGGTACGGTTGCCATTCAGGTAAGCGGGACGTTTCCATTGCAGCCGAACCTCGGCTACGAGACTCAATTGGACAGCGATACAAAGATGGCCCGAGCCCGCGGCGGTACTCGATATTTCCGTGAGGACTATCCGCAAGAGGTTGCCTTAAGCCTATCGTGTGAAAGACGGTCGCGGCCGGAAATGGAAGCGGCCCGCGAGTTTTGGCGGTTCCATCGCAAGGTGACGCCGTTCTATTATCTCGATATCGAAACGGGCATGTTGAACCTCGTGCGGTTCGAATCGGCTATCTCGTATAAATTCGACGGGGCGCAGTGGTGGTCGATGACGTTCGCTGTCCGCGGTGATTATCAAAACACTCTTGAGCCCGCGGCGGCACCTACCACGCTCCGTATCAACTGCGGAGAGTTTAAGACTTTGAACGATTGGCTGTCTGACGTCTATTTTACAAACGCAGATTCTTATTACGCCGGGCCGGTCGCGGTGAATAGTAGTGGGTTGAGCGCGCCGGTTCCGCCCGATGAACTTCTACGGTACTGTCGATTTGACCCGGTCGCAGTCCATTATTCGATACCGGGCTTGAAAGCTTCGCACGCTTACAACTGTCGGTTGATTTTCTGTTTTGTTGACACGTCGCGCACGGCGTCTGTCCAAGCCAACGGTGTTACACAGGCTCCGAACATTACAACCGCCGCGGGGTTTGTCGCAGTGGAAAAACTATTCACGGTAAATAGTACGGCCCTCGGGGTGATGGCTATAGACGTGACGCGAGTAGCGGGTGTGAATTGTTTGGTTAACGCGATAGAGATAGTGGAGTAAAAATAATATGGGTGCACAGGTTTTAGTAGACAAATTCGACGGGCTCACCCCAAAGAAAAAATTCATATGGGTGGGCATTCTTTTGCTTGTTTGTTTGGGTGCTTTGTTGACCGCATACATCTTTGGCCGGATACACGGGCGGGCCGCGTCTGATGACCAATACCTTGCCGACCGTGACGCGAATCTTGCAAAGGTTGCAGTGGCGGAAAGTTCGGCGGCCCAGCACATAAAAAACGAGCAACAGCTTGCCGCGGAAAATGCATTGCTGAAAAAGCAAAACGAGGCTACCGCGGAAATTCTCAAACAGTCGGACGCCAAGCTAAACGGTGACGCGGCGAACCTGACAAAACTTTTAGATGAGAGGAACAAAAAATATGACGAGATTGACGCCGATACTGATTTTGATAATCAGCTTTGTGGTATGTGTGCAGACTTCGCTAAGTCAGGTTTCCGGCTCAGTGACGCTACCTGCGGAAGATGTAAAGCAACTGCGAAAGCTGGCAGCGGACCGTGACTATCAACAGGCCCGTGCGGATGAGGCCGAGGCTCAAGTTACCGGGTGGAAAAACTCAAGCGCTCATTGGAAAGAATTATACGAATCCGAAAAGGACCGGGCCGACCGCGTACAAGGCGGGCGAGTGGATGAGAATGCCAAGGCGATAGTTGACCTGCAGACGGCTAACAAAATTCTACACGACCAAGCCGACGCCGACCGCAAACACATTGCGGAATTGAACTCGGATATTGCCAGTCTAAAATCCGGCCGTAAGTGGTGGCTGATTACCGGCGCCGTTGCTGGTGGGGCCGCGGGATATTTCGCCGGGCATCGGGTCGGGCAAGCCGGTGGAATTGTGAACGTGATAACCGGGGCACCGCCTACCCGCCCTGCTTTTTACACTTTGCACTTCTAAGGCTCTATAGGCCCTCGGGCGGAAAAACGCGGGGGGTAAGGGCCTCCGAGAGGCCAAACGCCTCTCAGGGGCGGCAATCCAGCCCACGGCAAGGCCATTCTCTTCTTACCAGTGGAGGTTTTTATGAATCTGCTTTTTATCGGTAAAACAACTTGGGGTTTCATTATCGCGTTGATATCGCTCGGGGTGGCGGGACTGATTTATTTCCTGAGATACAAACTCAAGAATCCGCCGCTAGTGCCCATCGGCACAAACCAGTCAGTTCCAATTCCAGGCCGGTTCCCTTTCAGCTACGCCCGGCCGGACGGAGGCGAAATACTTTCGGTTTATCCAATAGCCGAGGATTTACTACCGACCGTTGCTGGGTACATTCAGCGGGGCCTCGCGGATATGATTGCCGCGACCAGTTATCACAACCCTGGATGGACAAAGATGCCTACAACTGGCGACTACCCGGTTTGGTTCATCGAGCCTATGGCCACAAACCAAGACGGCACCCCGGCCCTGCTGGTGTACGGGGTACAAAGCGCCGGGACCACGTTGAACGTTGGATATACGGACGGCATCGACCGGGGAACGCCTGTGATAGTTCTACCGGCTCAAGCAGCTTGGAATTTTCTGGATTATCTGCAAACGTCAACTCACAATGAAGGCGAACACGCACGCGAGTGGGTATGTGACCAAGCAATATTTTGGAAGTTTACCGGGGCGTATGACGTGCATCCGCATTGGTCCGCGCCGCCCGCAGTTTAGTCCAGTGGAAACATGCCGCCAACTTGGCGACCACCACTCCACTTGTAGTACGCGGAACCGGGCCGGGTAGGCGTCGTGTAATTGTGGCCATGCAGTTGAACTATTTCACTCTGACCACAATTACACTGCGTGCATTTACCCGGCTCATGCTGCTCATGTTTACAGCCACAGCCGGGTTCCGTCGACTTCCAAACGTTGATGAAAGATTTTCTACTCATATCATTACTCCGTCGTAAAAATCTCAAGCGATTTTTTCTCGACCAACCATTGCGGCATACGAAAGCAAACCCCATCGCTGGTTAATTCAAAATCTGTAAGCTGGGACTTTGGTAGCCACACCATTTGACCGTTGATTTTTATGCCGTGGGCCTTGTCGGTTTCGACGTATGACTTGCCGTCCTCAGAATCCTCAAAGGGAATGTGTAAATCGAGTTCACTTTGTCCGTCGTATCTATCGCTCATTGTTTTCTTTCCATGCTTTAATAAGGGGCACCAATTGTTCTACCGTGGAGTCTTCAAAATCAGACGACCAGTCTATTAGGTCCTGGGCTATTTCTTCATGCGTCCACCCCAACATTTCGGTGCAACCGTTTTCCTCTATCGCCACTCTTAAGTTTTCGTCTAACAGTTCCTTGAATGTCATAGCCCTGTAAAATCCTCGTAGCCCATGCGGTCGAACTCATCATACTCAGCCTCACGCTGTTTCGTATACGCCAGCACCGCGGCTATTGCAATGAAATTTCCATACACACGGGCGTCCTGTTCTTTTAAGAATTTTCCATCCGGCCCTATAAACCCTTCCATCGCGCCGGTCATGGCCAATATCCCGGTGTAGAATCCGGCCCAGTAATCCGGGACCTGTTCGGGTGGAATAACGCGGGCGATTAAATCCACCTTGGGGTCTAGCTCGGGCGTCGTTTTCACTGTTTCGTTTTCAAGACCCGTGTTGTAGTTTTCTACCAGTGCGAGAAATGTGGCCCGGTCGACTATCGGCGGTAAGCTATCCGAGGAAATTATCTTGCTGTCCACGGGCGGGTAGGTATCCGGGTTTTCGTTTTCGATGAATTGTAAATCCCGTGGGCTGGTTGCCGCACCGGTGAAATCTTGATACCGCCACCACTGGTCATCGCAACTGTAAACGACAAAGACGTGTCGACTATTCCAGCCCTTAATTCGGCCCCGTTCCCTTTTATCGCCGCCACGGGCCGCGTACTCCACCCACTTGCCTATGTGGTTCGGCCCCAATGTTTTGATATCAATCATTTTTTGTAAACCTCGCTGCCATTTCATCCTCGGTCATTAGCCGGGTCGCTCCCTTATCTCGAACGTAGAGGCCGGGGATGCCGTCCGGTTGAACGTCGATGTTTTTGAACCACTCTTGTATCGTACCCATCCAGTCGGCCCGGCAGTCTTTACACACAAGCAGATTGAAAAAGCCAAACGTCCGCTCTTTCGCCTCGGGGTCGGTTACGAAGTGGTCTATTTCCATTAGTGGCCCGCTGGGAAACAAATCCTTTTTCTCTACCCGGTCGAATTTATCTTTACACCCGGTTAGCTGGACATGCTCGAAGGGTAATTCCAGTTCCTTCATATCGTAAAAGCACGCCATCCAAAGCGTTCGTAAATCCGGGCCGGGAACCCCGCACCGCTGGCAAGTCTCACTTTCCATATTCCTCCGCTAAAATCTCGTCTATCGGACCGGGGTATATTGGCGGCCCCGGCTCTACAATTGGAAACTGCCCGCCACAATTAAAGCATTCTGCTAGCTGAGTGTGTTCGATAAGACGCCCACCCGTGGAACCCGCGCCCGGTTCTTTGGACTGCGTAGGCGTCTTCGCGTTCGGGACAAAGGAGCGTTCCTCTGTTTGGCGCGAAACTAAAATTACACCGGCCTGCTTTTGTAGGAAATGTTCGGCCACTACCTCGTTAACGATATTCGTAATTTCCTGACCCACAGCCTGGTCGACACGTTGAGAAATTATTGCCTCTGAGACTCGCTGGGCGATGGCACAGCAAAGTAGCTGGGCCTCTATCTCTATAAAGTTTCGCTCCATTATTTGTACCTGAACTTCTGTTCGCTCTCGAACCTTGTACACACTCGTGTAAATACGGCCCGCTGCGTAGATAGCGCCTCCGAGGGATATCAGTGTCCAGAACACCATGTTAGCTAACTCATCCATTAGAAAGGTATGTCCTTGTCAGCATCTTTTACGAGACTGACCGCGGCGTAGGGAATGTTTTCGAAGTATTTCTTTTTCCGGGCCGAAAACAATTCCAGCCGGGCCATCTTTTCAGCGACCGCTTCGAGTGGTTCCAAACTTTGCGCGCGGTTGGCCTGCACTGCCACGTCAGAAAATTCATATTCAAAAGTCAGCCGTACTCTAACAATCATTTGCTTACCTCTTTGACCGGAAAATGTTTCGCCGCGAACGCCGCCAACAGCAAAAGGTTGTAGGTACTCATCGGGTATCGCTGCGGATACGGGCGGTCTTTGTCGTAGGTCGGTCGCCGGGTCGAAGCCGTCTCAAACCGGTCTTTCATTTCGTTGAGATATTCCTGTACCCCTTCACGCCGTTCGGCTGGCACCGTCATTTCAAGGTGTATTAGTTTTTGCTTGCCTGCCATTTTGTCCTCGCCTCAGTATCGCTGGGTTCCCACAATTCCATGAGCGAATGTTTGATATTTACAAACCTCTTATCCACCACACCCAACACCACAAAAAGCATATGCGGGGTTTTGTAGTTCAGGTAAATCCCGCGGGCCGAAACAGCCGGGGCCGGTATCGGTTGCCGGTCTTGCTCAAGCATCTTATCGTTGAGGTCGCGAAGCAAATTCGGAAAGTCTTGACCAAGGGCCATGCCTAATTTGTTAAGCGAATATTTTGGAATAGCCGTCGCCTCTTCCAGCCAATCAAACCCCCGGCCAGACATCACCGCCTGCATTTCCATTATGAAACGTATCGGCATCTCGGCTACGTTACCGTCACTCAATGCTGCAAAGTTTTCCATCTTGTTTAGCTTCTTTGTCGCCTGCATTTTCAGGTTGTTTACTATGCTCGGTAGCATCTGATTAAACGACCCGGTAAAGAAAGTGGATATAGTGCCCTCCCCACTGTCCTCAGACTCAGGCACGCGGTCTGCAATCGGTATCAGCGAGTCCTCAGCCGGACGACCTATGAACTTGTTTTCATTGAAGTCAGGTTTCGGCCGGTCGCGGAAAAGTTTACGATTGTCGATTGGTTCACTCATCAAATGTGTCCTCTTTCATTTGCTCAAAATCCGGAGTAGCTCGAACTATGTGGCCGTTGTTCATGACGTCAAGACCATCGGTTATCATTTGCTCCGTGCCCGGCGATACCGACACTTTCCAGCCCAGGTCTTTCTCATATGCCTTGCGGTAACGCTCGAATTCGGCACCCCTGCCGTCCACCATCACGTGCATTAAAGTATGTTCGAGCCAGTGGGTCATAGCTATTATCGTCTCGAAATATATCATCGCCGCGGCCAGCGAATGCTCATGCTCGATTGCATCATTCATATCTGCCCAATGTTGGCTTTGTTTTCGCCGGTCTATCATTAGCTGCTTATCTTCCACGGACAGTATTTCACTGGCAAGGTGTTTGGCTGCCGTATCCGCATCGTGAAAATTCCTACACGATTCTGACAGGTCGAGAATTGTTAAAGGTTTACTCATTTTCATTTTCCTCCATAGGCGGGAACGCCGGTACAAACCCGGCCTCTACTGCTGATTCGTGAACTTCCCATGCTCGTATAATATGCTTGCAAATTTTCCGGGCCACGCAATTACATTGCCCGGATATGAAACCTATCCGCGCCCGGAAAAAGAAAACCGTGTACCCGTGGGCTTTGTTGACGTTCCAAACATCATACGCATATACCGAGCTCCACGCCGCGGCGAAATGTCCGACCGATTGTCCGGGTGCATATCGAACCTTCAACGCGTCTTTGCTTTTTACGCTATGCTCGGCCTCGGGGTCAAGTAGAAAAGTCTTGAGGCCCGCCGTGTACGTTGCCTCAAGGGGTGTTTCGCCTTCCACCGGCTCGTCTCTTTCATTTTCTAAAAAGTCGGGCATCTGTTTTCTCCAAGCAGTTGATGTGATACCGCCAGCTTTCCTCGAACACCCAATGCAGGCGGCCAGGCTCAATCAGTCCGAGACAGTATTTGCAGGCCCGCTCACGAAATGATTTTCTGACGGTATACACTCTGTTCGTGAAGGTGCCGCGATAGGCCTGATGGACGGTTTTCTTTTTACCGGGGAATATCTCATTCATAAGATTTTATAATGGAATATCTCGAAAATATTCCGGGTGCAACGCCGGTTCCGGGAACGGCCCGGCTATTGGAAAATTCGCCTGACATAGCACGCAATTCTCGCGGCCCTTCTCGCAAGGCCGGTTGCCGTGAATCTGTTTATGCGTTTGCATATCATGCTCAAAAATCTCAGCCCAGTACGAACCATCGGGCTCGTCTTGAACAAAGGGGTAATCGCCCGCGGGCGTGTTATGAATTTCAGTTAGCCAGGCCATTTATTTTTCCTCCGGTGCTTTGTTCGCAAGCACTCTCTCGTAATACCGCCGCTGTTTTGCCAGCTTCTTGAGGGCGTTCGCAGCCCTCTTTGCTTTTACCTGCCACCCGGCGATACGGCTCATAATTGCATCGTAGCGTTTAGCCCGCATATCAGCCTGCACGGTCTGTTTCTTTTCCCGGCTGTCCAATGGAAAAGACAGCGCCCATTTATATAGCTCGTCAGAGCCCGGCACTCGCCAGTCGTAGATAGCCTTACCGTGGATGCGGTCGTGATTCAGCCCGCGTATGTGGGCCATTTCGTGGGCCGTGGTGCGGGCAAAGCTGAGGCGGTCGATACCGTCTTTGTTTACTTTCAGCTTCATCAGGGTGCCGCCGATATATGCCCACCCGGAAACATAAAACCGGGCCTCGCCACTGCGATTTTCGCCGGGCCGGTTGTAGCCAATCTCGACCCTGAGATTTTTCCGCTGTGCGGGCGAAAGTTCCTCGCGCGCCACTTTGCTGATTATCTTTCGCATCTGGTCGGTTCGCCAGTGGGTGCTGTTAATTATTTTCACGGCGGTAGACCTCCATAGCGAATGCTTTTCTTGCACACTCGGCACAGTCGCCGTTCAGTTGAGATAGTGGGGTAACAGTTGCCCGCTCTTGTCGACGCCAGCGGCCCTGCGGTGCGGTCCAGATTCTATGACCGCAAAGTGTGAGTGTATCGCTCCAAGGGTTGACATAGTGGCCGCGGATACTCTTGCGAGAATCGCGGTAAACAATTTGTAGGTTTGACATTTTGAAATCGCTCCATCTAAGAGGTGTCAGCCAGAGTGTCCCGACCCCGACTGCAAGCTGATTATCGCAAATGTTTATCTATTTGTCAAATAAATAAAACTAACGACGCGGCCTCTTTGCTATAAGACCATCAACGAAATCGGCCATCTTTTGGTGAACGTCTACCCCGGTCGCTTCGTCGTAGGGCCGGTGTTCACCCCAGCATACTTTCGCCGCCCGCATATAGTCCGCTCGATGCTCAGGGTGGCTGCCGATTTTGTTTCTTTTCAATGCGTGCATCATGGTGAGTTTTGAATCCCGGTCGCCCGTTTCAGGCTTGCCGCAATTCTCACAGTTTTTGATGTGGCGAAATTCATCTTTCCACTCGCGTTCCCAAATGTCATGCTGCAATGTCCGGGCGTTTTTCGTGTGCGGTATCGCGCCGCGTTCGAGTGCTTTTGCTGTGCGCCGGGCGGCCCGCTCCGCGACCTCATCAGCCGTCCGACGTTTGAAACCTTTGTGGTAGGGTTGCTTTTTTATCATAGAGCCATCAGCGTCCTTGCGATAATTCGCCCGCCGAAACCAATCTCCGAGCCCAGTATGAAAACACCATTGGCGCTATTCTCGGACTTCATCCAGCCCTTCATGCATGCCCAGTCGCCAGCGTTTTTTGCGTGAACATATTCCGGCGAATTTACCGGTAATAGTTTTGCAGACTCCATCGCCCAGTCGTGACACTCACAGACGCCGTCATAAAGGTCAATGGGTTCGTAGATGTGGGTTGGGCCATCGCTGCCGTAGCCGGGCGCGCAATAACACCCGTAGGCGATGAAAGGCAAGTACCATTTCTTTTTTTTCCGTGGGCGTTTATCGTTCGGGTCAGGCCCGAGGAAAAAGGAAAATATCGTGCGGGCAATAAATCGCATTTCATCCAACCCGGCCCGCCGCGCGTCCTCCGAGGCAGCACCGTCCATGGTGGCTTTGTGGTAGCCCTTGCGATAAGCACCCATGAAAGTGCTGAGCAGGTTCCGTGCAAACGCCGTGAGAGCGAACCACAAACCACCCCACGGTCCGAACCATTTCAGAAACACCGGAATGAGTGCCAGCCAGAAAGCCATTTTTGCGATGTTGACTATTATGTTTTTCATTTGATTTTGAAGCTGAACATGCTACCCGTCTCTACTCGGGACATGCGGTAAAAATCAAACCATATCCGGGAACGAACCGGTAATGGTTTTCTCTTTTTCCCTTTGTCGAGGCGTTCCTGTTGAAACTCTTTCCGGGCCTCGCGCTCGACGGCGGTAAAAGCCAGGTCGCGGTCGACGCCGCGAAAATCGAAACCTAGCTGCGGGACCCACTCGCTTTGGTCATCGGGCAAGATATTGATATCCACGAAACCGTCGAGTACCGGCTTGATGAAAAGGTTGTGAATATCATAGGGCGTGGCGTTCGGTCGCCAGATTCGAACCATGATGCCAGTCGGCTCACGGAAAATTGTTTCTACGGCCCGCTCGTAGCGTGTGTAATACCGGGGCACCTTGCCCGGTGAACCGTCTTTCATGGGCTTGGGCTTACCCTCCTTAACAATTTCTACCGGCTCCAAAGCAACGCCTCTGGCACGTAGAATCTCACAGCCGCGTTGCCGGGCGTTCTTTCCCCACGTATCCACCATGCCGCGGGCTATCTGCCACTTGAGGCCGAATCCGAGGACGTTGTTAATTGACAACATCGACTGAAAAGGAATGCGTAGGCACGGCTCGGGAATTTCATCAAACGTCTCTAATAGTGTCGGCTGTGGTTCATCCATCTGTTTTTATTTCCTCAGGTAGTAATCCACCCGGCGCCATATACCGGTCTCGTAGCTCAGCCCAAATTTCAGGAAAAACGCTGCGCAGTTTTTCGATATTAACATCATCCGCCTGCCGCATTGCTGCCATTATCAAACTGTAGAAAGGATACATCTCGGCCTCGATTCGCCGGGATTCTCTGTAGTCAAACAAACTCATAATCGCCTCCAATTTATTCCGCCCTGGCGGAAAATCTCAATACGTAAAGGACGGTATGTCCTCGAACCGTGTGAACTCCGCTAGCCAATTCAGCTTTATCAACGGGGTATCGCCGTTTCTATTTTTCACAATATTCAGTTCCACGTCAGCCGGGTTCGATCTTGGGTTGTAGAAATTATCCCGGTAAAGGAAACCAATCACGTCTGCCTCGCTTTCAATGTCGCCCGACTCACGTAGGTCACTCATCAACGGTTTCGGTGGTTTTCTTGTTTCCGGCCCGCGACTTAAACTGGACAGAGCGACCACGGGCACCTTGAAATCTTTCGCTATATTTTTTAGGTCTTGGGCTACGCGGGAAACTTCCTGTTGACGGCTGTCCGTTTTTACACTTGGGTGCATCTTTTGTAGAAAATCCACCAGAACTAAATCCAGCCGTCGATAGAGGCCGTGCAGCGTCAGAAGCTTTGACTTCATTTCAAGGGTTGTGAGTCCTCCACTATCATCTATCTCTATATTATAAGATTCCAGTCGGGCCTGCGCTTGGGTAACGCGTATCCATTCGCTTTCCGTGAAAACACCCTTCCGGTAATTCGTGATGTTCACGCTAGCCATTGAACCTATCATGCGGTCGATGTACTGCTCTTTGCTCATTTCCATTGTAAATACCGCGACCACACAGCCGGGCAGGGCCGCTGATGAGTTCACTGCGATGCAACCGGCTAATGCACTCTTACCCATTGATGGCCGTCCGCCTAAAACAATCAGGTCGGTTTTTTGCAGTCCGTTCGTTACGTGGTCAAACTGTTGATACCCTGTAGGAACGCCGGTAAGCCTGTCGCCGTAGCCCCGTTGTGCCAGCATCACAGCCCGCCGCATAGACTCGCGGCCCAGTTCTTTCGCCTTATGAAACGTCACTTTTTGCGATTTGGCCGTGACTTCGTTTATCAAAGCCTGAGCGTGTTCCAAAATCCGCCCAGCATCTTCCTCACCGGCAAGGGCCTCAGACGTGATACAGTTGCATGTTCGAATCAATTCGCGGACCTGAGCATAATCATAAACGGTTGTTATGTACGCCTCGACACTCGAAAAGTGTGGTAAGCCGTAGGTCAGGTTTGTAATGGTAGTAATGCCGCCGATAGAATCTATCGAGCCCTCTTTTTTCATTTCCTCACCGATAAGGATGGGGTCGATTTTCTTTCCGGTTTCAAATAGCCGGGACATTGCCCAAAAGATACGCCGATTTAACGGGCTGTAAAAATGCTCGGCCTTTAGTTTTTCCGCGACCTGAGCAAATAGCGTGTTATCCAGCAACACGGCCCCGAGTATCACGCGCTCGGCGTCTTCGCTGCTGGGTAACGGTTGTTCTAAAAACTGTTCGCGCCGGTTACTATAATCTGGTTTTGTCATTTTTCTTTATCGTGTAAACATTTACTCACGACAGCGTCACGTTCGATATATCCCTTCTCATCACACAGCGGACAGTTATCTATCGCCCGCTTCCAATTCGGTTTCTCTTCCAGCCGGGCCTCGCGCTTTGGCTTCTTTCCGAACTTGTCAAGGTTGTCCGCGGTGACGCCATTCTCAATGGCCAACCGCTCGAACATTTCGGCCTGTTCAATATCCCGGAAAACAATGCTCACCTTATCCCACACTTTTGTACTGCCCTCTTTCCGGCCTTGATGCCAGTCGGAAAACAAAACCCCGCGGTTCACAAGCTTTAATTGCGGAACGGTACACCCGGCCTTGAGAAGCTTCACGATATATTTCAGCCGGTCGCCCTCTATCGCGGTCGGGTGCATGTGAACAATTTTCCAGTCCTCGAATACCTCGCGTGCCTGGCCTGCCAGTGTCGGGTCGATTTTCTTTGGTTCCGTCTTTTTCTTTTTGGGGGGAGGTAGCGGGCCGGGCGGGTCAGACTCAGCATCACCGCTACCTTGTTTGGTGGGATGGGTACGGGCTACATATGCGTCCAGCCAAACGCGGACGTGGTCGGCCCGAAATCTAAATCCTTTTACGCGGCCCGTCTTTAGTGTTTGCACAAGCGCCGCGGGCGGGCTGTCCTCAAGAAAACCAATCGCTATCAGTTTGTCGAGGCCCTTTGAAATGGTGTCTCGTTTCCAAAGTCCGAGTACGCCGTTGATGATATTCTCATCCGTATGGAATTGCCAGCCTTTTGTATTTTCCGCCTGCGGATATTCCGCGTTGGACATTAGCCGGTCGTGGTGAAAAGTGAAAAAGTTAATCAGGGCCGCGGCTGCTTGGTTCCCATCGGTGGCCAATAGTTGCCAGTCATAAATTTTCAGATACCGTGCCCGCTGCGGTTGCCGAACGCTAGAGGTTTGCATTTCTAAAATCGCCTTCTGAATTTTCAGGAAAAAGGTGCCGTCCCTGACACCGGGAAAATGACCGAGCCAAAATTTTATTTTACAGTTGCGCTGTTTGCAAGAGCGTGGTAGCCTGTTTTTGCTGCCAACGAAAAAGCGTTGACAAACTTGCTAAAATCGCGCCAAGGCTCTTAAGTGTCCCAGTAAATCTTGAGAGCCTTTTCTTTTTGGTTGGAACCAAAGACCCTCAAGACTTTCCAGGTTTGTGTCGGAGCGACCGTCACAATCCTTTACGGCTTATCGTTGCCCATGTAGGTTGGCATATCTTCGCCATCCACCCGGCGCCATTTACACCCGCAACTCAAAACGAACCCGGCGAATATAACCTTGAATTCGCGTAGGTCGGTCTTACCGTGTTTCGAGCATCGTATCTCGACCGTAGGGGCGTCCGCCGCGGGCGTGGTGTCGACGCCCTTAGCCGGTATGGTCTGCGGAGTATTAAGGCGTTCCTGACGAGCCTTGATATCATCCGCCCAGCGTTGCTTGTCTTGCAACATGGCTTCGAAAGTGCCGCGGGTAACAGCGATGTGGGCGGCCGAAACCTCGTGGTGTTCGCCGTCTATCTCCACAGCCTTTAACGTGGCCGCATCCATCAGCACTTCCTTGACGGATTGGAAAAGTTTTTGCGATAGCTGGGCCTTGCCGTTTATTTTCGGCGCACACTCTATAGCCAATTCCAAAGCAAATCGGTCGAAGTCCGCGGTGAACGCTGCCACCTGCGCGGCTGACAGGTCTGTGGTGTCAACCAAATCGCTGATGCTTTCAAACTCACCCGCGGCCTTGATGCTGACATTCGATGCCTCGACCACCGCGCCGTCTACCTCAACCGCCGTATCCTTGATGAACTCCGCGGCCTCGGCGGACTTCATGGTTTTGTACGCCTGAGATTTTCCGAGTTGGAATTTATCACGGGCGTAGTCGATAAAGTTTTTGTGGGTTTTGCGGAAAAGCATCCGGTCGTTTATTTCCTTGAGAGCCTTGCCGGTTTCAATGAAACCGTCGATACCGCGGGCTACCACATCCTCAAGCACATCAAGGTCTGCTTGCTCAGCCGCCGTCAACTCTTCCAGCTTTTTCACCTTGGTATTTCCGAAATACGCGACAAGGGCCTGGCTGTCCGGGTCTAGGACGGGCGGCGCGACGGGCTCCGGGGCCGCCACGGGTGTTTCGGGTGTTTGGGCGGGCACTTTGGCGGGTTTCTTTTTCCGAGCCTTTGTAGAGCCTTTATTCGCTTTCTTTTTGGGTGCGGGTGTTTCCGCCGCGGGCTCGTTTTCCTCGAGCGCTTCCTCTGCTATGTCAGCCGGTTCCGGGTGACGTTCAAGGGCAGCTTCCATTTCCGGGTCAAGCTGTGACTCCGGTACATCATCGCCCGCTGGCGCGTCAATCGCGTCCGGGTCTTTTGAGACTTTTTGTTTTGCCATATCTAATACCTTGGACTGGTCAATGTCGGTGGAAAATTCATCACCTATCAATCGCACCGGAGTTTCCGCGGTGCCCATTACCCAAACGTTACCGAAATTGTTAGGGTATTTTTTTGCGTACTCTTTTGGTGGTGGAACTACGGCGTGAATCGTACCCGGTTTTAATTCATCGGCATCGTCCACAGCGCCGTGAAAACTTTTGGATATCATCACCCGCTCCAACCCCACCGGGGCCACGGCCTTAGGGCAAGCTTCACTGGCCTTTGCGCTTTTGGTAACAACAGCCTCGGATATCCCGTAGCGTTTTCCGGTAAGGCCGCAAAGCCTGCATTTGTAATTGTCGAACGCTCCACTACTTGAGGATTGAGTAACAAGGTTTTGTTTCTCAAAAAAGTGGGTTGTTCTGCGTAGGTCTATTGACGTCATTAATTTTTAGCGCCTCCTTTTCATCCAGCCGCCTTTGTACGGCAGGGATGTGCTGTCTAATCGCGAGGACGGGCGGAAACTCTTCGATATCGCCGCCGTGCCGGTCTGCCATTTTCAAACGCTTGGCAATGAAAGTGCCCATCTGTTTTACAAACACCGACACCCCGGCCCGCGTACCCTGTTCGACAAGCTGGTTTATCCAGTTCATTTCACAGGGCCGGTAGCGGTACTGTCCCATTTCGTTCCCGCTCTCTCCACCTATCACCAACCAGTTAATTGCAGGCTTGCAGCCGATGGCTCCATTGTTCCACTGACCCCAAACCATAGCCAAATATTTGCTCACGTCGACCGGCCCCAAGAGTGGTTCCAAGGATAGCCCGCGCCACGCCGCGGGAACCTGTACCAGTTCCGACGCGCGTTTGTCAGCCATTTCCTGATTCTCAGCCGTAGCAACTAACATTACGTTTTCGTATCCGTTTCCCCAGTCGGCGGGTAGGCAGGCGTTTATTCTTTCGCTTCTTTTGGTAAAAATCAAATAGAAGTGTTCAGGAGTGTCTCGAATAATCTTCCAGGCATCATCCCGCCACGGGTCCGCTGTGTCGATAAACCAGTCCGACCACGAGCAAGTGAAAATAACCTCCGGGCCTTTCTTTGCCAGCCTCAACGGTAGATGGAAAGTGTGGAGGCTCGACCGGTGTACGTCCATAGGGTCTTGCCCGTACTGTGCTTTATCGCGGTACATGTAACAGAATTTACAGCCGGGCGAAACCTTTATACAGCCTTGCCACGGATTCCACGTCGACGTACAAAATTGAATCGTTGAATCTTTTCCCATTGGGTTTTCCTGTTATAGAATCGGGCCCTTATTATCTTGGATAAATTCCGGGAACTCCGCCTCTTTTTTATTTTTTTCCCGCATCACCTCTGAGAGTGTATTAACGAAATCTTTTACGTTGTCGATGCCGTTCGTAAACTGCAGAAAAATTAACATCATATCGAAGTCTCTTTTATCTCTCAGGGCCACCGACATTTCCTGAGCCTGTTTTCCAATCGTTTCAAATAGCTCGGCGTATCGCCGTCGCTCTCTTTCGTTAAGTGTGTCAAAAACAAATGCATCTTTGTCCATAGGTCGCTCCATTTCCGGGTAACAAGGCCCGGCCCGTTAGTTACCAGCCAATGCACGCCGCGGAAATAAAAGTACGGCGCCATTAACAGCAGAGTGACGGGCCACAATTTTGCAGCCCATCTTTGTATTCGGGGGTGTGTTACCATCGCATCACACGCAAGCTAGCTGCCTGTATTTTCAACTGTTCATCGGATGCCGATTTTCTCGGCACCAAACTTAGGGACACATATACTATCCCGAAAAAAACACCAAAGCAAAACACGATAATTACTGGCATATCATCCTCCGTGCAGAAAGCTTCGAATCAACCCGACCATTGCAGACGAGTTGTCTATTGAGGCCTTGGCTTTTGCTATCAACTTTTCCGCTCCTGCCATATCCTTACGCATCTGTTCGAGTATGGCATCGCCGGATGCTATCCGAACCGCCTCTGCTTTTCTCGATGCGTCATTTGAAAACACCGGCTTACCATCTTTCATTTGCTGTGACACCTCACTGTAAATTGCCGACTCGCGGCCCGCGACCGCCGACCGGGCTCCCTCTAAAGATTTGTTCAGGTCGAACAGTGCGTTGACTTTTGTTTGGATATCGTTTACGAAATCGATACCGTGGTTTAAAAGCTGGGCTCGTAAAAGCTGCCCGTCTTCATTGACGTTGATTTTGTTCATTCTCTAACTCCAAATGCTTAAGCTGCTGGATGCCCAGCTTACCCATCGACCACTGATATTCACACTGTGGGCATTCCGTGTAAATCCATTGCTTCGAATCGAAGCCGGGCAACTGATAGCCGCCGTCGTGTGGACCCCAAAAGAGGGCCGGGCCTGATAGTTTCGCACTGCAGTACTTGCAGGTCTTGTCTTGAAATTCCGCCTCGTAGGATGAGAGCGGGGCCGGTAGTATTTTCATTTCCGTATGAACTCCTTAGCCGGGTCACCGTCCGGCCGTCTGCGCCCGCTACTCGGGTGTCGATACCAACCCTCCGGCTCACCCTCTCCATTCCAATCTACGAACGCCGCTATCGCAGGCTCTCGTACTGTGTACTCCCAAGAATCGCGGTACGTGTCAGAATGTAGTGGGCCGATGGCTAGTAACCAATTGTAAATTTGCGGGACAAAGAAAATGGCTTCGCCGTTTTCCAGTTTCCGGTACAGGTTGCCGTCCGTGTCTTCAAACACGCCGGTGTTTAATAGCTCAATTTCCTGATTAGCCATTTGCTATCACATCCTCCCAAGGCACTCCGACCTCGGCTATCGTTTTAGTGTCCACCGTTTTCGGGAACGGCAACCCGCCGAATAGCTGAGTCCGGCCCATCGCTATTGTCATTACCAGCCGGAGGGCGGTAGCTTTGCGAAATGCAGCCCGCCCAGCCTCTTTCTTGTACTTGCGGTACCACCCGGTAGGGTCTTGCGTGACAAGGGCTTCTATGCGTTTCAGGTGCTTCATGAGGGCCGTTAATTCGCCAACGCATAGCCGTTCTTTTCCGGGCGAGTGTTTCGCTCCGCCGTATGTCGACGCCTCAGGGTCGCTACTGTGGCACATCAGCCAGTTCTCAGTCTCAAGACCTTTCCACAAACGCCGGGCATTTTCCGGCGAATACCAGTCCTCAAGATGCTCAGCCGTGGCTGTCTCAAAGCCGGGCGGGTTTGGCTTTCCGAAATTCACCTTGAGAAACGGACAGGTCGCGCACGGGATACCGACCTCGGGACGGGGTTTGATTTTCATTCCGGCCTCCGCTCAATTTCCGCCAGGGCGGAAAGACCATCACCGAACGCCGCGGTAGCCCGCATCATTGTTCGCTCGAATGCAAGTTCCTTTTTCGTGAACATCACGCGGGCCGATGGCAACGGCGAAGCCTGCACAACCGCCTCGCTGAATTGTGACCGAATTTTTGAGGCCCTCTTTTCGAGGTCTATTATTTCCGCTTTGAATCTTTCGTATGCTTGTTTCGTAATCATATCCACCTCAGTCCATCACCACGTAGTCGGCTTGGACGCTCACCGATGCATTCTCATTCGAGAAAATCACCTTGTACGGGTTGTAAACCCGCTCGTCTTTCCAGCTTGTTATCGCCGGGGTTGCTGTATTGCCGTGAACTCTTAGATAGCCCTTGCCGCGCCAAGGCGTCACGTGGTCGCGAGTGTACTTTTGCGGAATAGCCCGGTAGGACAATACACGCGAGACAAGAGCAGCGGGCGCGCCGGGCACGTTTGGAACAAAACGGAGGTCCAGAAATTTTCCGCTCCAATTCGGGTCATCGCCGCGGGCTCCGAGTGTGTACCGGGCAAGGGCACCGGCGAAATATTCTGCCAGCAGATTTGTGTAGTAGTCCGCCGTCTGACCCGGATACAGCCGGGCGTACCGGCCCCGGTAGTAGTCACGCTGGGGTATCGGTATCTCACCCCGCCAGCCCGTCCGTTGTTCAAACTCCGCTTGCCGCTCATCCGAAAAACCGTAGAGGTCGGTCTGCAGAACGTACTCACGAAAATCCGGCACCAAAGAGTCAGAGGTGTCAGCATATTCCGAGTAGGTGAACATATCGCTTTCCTTCACCGGCTTTACCCAGTCGCCACTCACTATCCGTATCAGTTTGGCGAAGTCCTCGGAGTACACGTCGATACTGTAGTCCGCTGACATTTCGCGGAAAAGATATTTCGCACCTACGTCCTCGATTCTGATATTCGCTTGCAGGCCGGGTGGGTAATATTGCATCACGCCGCGGTTCACGCAGTTCAGGGTTTTCAGCGTGGCTAGCTCGGCTATATCCACGGAATTGAACCGGTCGGTTTTCATTCCACCGAAAGGAATGAGCAGCGGGATGGGCTGGTCTTTTGATATATGCCAACGGGCTACCTCTCGAATCGCTACAAGGCTCTCCGGGTTAGGCCGCGGGCCGTGTCTATACTGGCCGGTTCCAATCAGTTCATTCACGACCGCATCCAGCACCGTTTCCGTTTTGGTCAATGAGGCCACCGGGAACTGCTGAAAGAAAAAGTTTTCTAACAATGGCGAGTAAGGGTCGCCCTCGGGTAAGTTGATTTTCATGTTTCGCTCCGTCATTTTTTCGCTCCTTCCTTTGGTTTTGCGTTCACCAGTACCGGGTGAATCCATATTTTTTTGTAACTCTCAAACTCTGATTTGGTGGGTGTGTAGTTGAAGCACGGGCAGCCGTGGTGCATGCAAAAGTTTTCCGTGGCCATATGTACCCGCGGCGTTATCTTGTCAACGAAATGAATATTCTTATCGTGGGTGCATTCGCAGGTCCCGGCCGTTCGAACGCCAAAGCCTTGCTTGCGGAAATGCCCCACTCGCCAATGCATACGGGGTGACGAATGTGTACCGGGCTCAACTCCACCGGTGTAAACGGTGCGGTATTTCTTGCCTACGAAATTCGGTTCCCAAATTTCTTGATGCCTGTCTTTTTTCGATAGCGTGATTTTCCGCCCGCGTTCTACAAGCTGAGGCTCAATCTCCATTGCCAGCACGAGATTCAAGGCGATGCGAATCATATCGTGCACCATAACGATATCCGGGGTAATCTCTCCAACCGGCTGAGTGCGTGAGCCTGATAGTTCGTTTGTGTAGGCCAATATGTCAACACCGCCTTCGAGCATTTTTTTCAACGCCAGTGAATCAGCCCCGACCGCGAAAAACATCGACTGGTCTTTAATGGCTGTCGTGAAGATAAATTTCGCCCGGTTTGCGTTCACCTTTATTTCGGTAATCTTTCCGGGTATGGTGTATTGCCCGGTCTCGAAACGGGCCACCCCTATATGCGTACAATCGCTATCCCGGAATTTCATCACACCCGAGGGTAGTTGAAACATGAGAGCATCGTGGGGCATTTTGAAGTCGTCAAAGTCCATGTCCGAGGGTGGTGTGGTGTGGCTCACCGCATCGTATAGCGGTCGGCTGACAAAGAATTGATTGAGGCCTGTATACTGCCAGAGCCCGGCGAACATCACCGCGTTACGCTGGGCGTCGTAGTCCTCTGTGTACTGTTTGTCCACCTGGGCGGAAACTACGTGCATCGCACTGGTGTAGTTAGCCCAGCGCCACTCGTAATCTTCGACGTTGCGATAGATACGTGGGAAAAACGCGGCGTAAGACCTCGGGGCCGAATCGCGTAACTCTCGCATCGCAAATTTGAGGTTGGTCTTGCCTTTTTCCCATCCGTAAAAGTTTAGGTTGATGTCGTACTGGATATAGCTCATATCCAGCGACGGGTCGAGTTTTCGCCGGTCTGCAATAAAACCGCCCCTTCCTAAAATATCGTCTTTGTTGATTTTCATTTCATCCTCCGACACAGGAAAGAAAGGGGTGGCGAACCACCCCAGCTTTCCGGGTAATCCGAGCCTAGTTTTTGGACAGGATATCGTTGAGGACGGCGGCCCCGTTTGTATCGCGGCCCGCAGCGTACTTCGTTGACCGGGATACGCTCGGGTTGTTCATTGTCTCAGCTAGAATGATATCGAGGGCCGACTCTTTCAATTCCGCGCCGCCGTTGAACAGGGCGTTGTTTGCTCGAACCTGCTCGACCGTCCAGCCAGCTTTCGCATCCGTCATGACTACCGGGCGATAGTGGTCAACATACTCGGTGATGGCATTCAGGTAATTGTAGGCAGTACCGCGAATTTCCGGGAACGCGTTGTTGTCGTTGCCTTCGTACAGGTTGAGAATTTCCGTCAGGACGTTGTCGCGGCGTGTGACAGAGGCGGCAGCCGGGGCGTCTTGGCCATCCTTGACCTTTATGGGAAACAGCCGGTTGACGATTGCCTCGTAGTTGGCTTTCGTCATTTGCTTACCGGCCAATATCTGCATTTTCTCGCGGAGGCTCTTGACGCTGTCGTGGGCCGTCATGATGATATTTTTGGCAGCACCGAGGCGGGCCTGTGCGGATTTGGTGTGACGAATTTTGATGATGTCAGAATCGACGCCGTTCTTTCGTGCCTTACCGGCCCGGCTCGAAGATTCGGACAAGGCAGCCCGCAGAGTGTTTGCACAAACTACGCGGACCGAGGTGAGAAAAACGCGGGCTGCCTGACTACCGTTGTGGCTGTTGGAAAAGAGAAGGTAGTTTTCGTGACGGTCGCCGTCGACCACTTCGAACGCGTCCGACAGGTTGGCCAAAGCGAATACCCGCTGGCCGCCGCCGAGTGCCCCGGCTGCCTCGTAGTGTGCGCCGTTCTCACGCTCCAAAAGTTCATCCACGAATTTGAACTGCTCGATGTTCTGGATGGGGTTGTAATCCGCACCGACGTTGCCCAAAAAGCCCTTGGTATCATCGCGGTATATATCGTAACTGTCAATGAGTTCGCCGGTGAGAACCGACTTTTGCTGATGTTTGGAAACTGTCCAATTGAGCCCGGCCTTTTCCATTGTCTCTCCCCACGTTTGGGCGTCTTCGACCACTTGACCAAGACCGTGCCAGGCTGTGCCTCGGGTCATTATCTCGTACTTACCGGTGAAAGAATTTTTGATTAAATCGTGTGACATATTTGCTATCGCTCCTAATTTTTGATTTTTGTTCAGCAGCCCCGGTGTCCCGACCAAGACTGCCTGCACAGTAAATATCTCAAATGTTTATTAATCTGTCAACAAAATAAAACGCATAAACCGGGAAAATGTGGTATATTGAGAGCCTGACAATACCAGTACTCGGGTAAATATTTTTTACGGAGGATGAAAAAAACACCATTATGGCACTATCTGACTACACAAAAGACGAATTAACCAACCGAATCGACTTTCTTTCCGCCGACCGCAAAAGCCACCTTGACCAAGCCGCGGCCCTTGAAACGGAAATAGATTCGCATAAAAAGGAACTGGCCACCCGGCCCGAACACGAGGCCGCACCCGCGGAGCCCGCGGCTATCGGTGAAGTAGTGGCGGCCGAATCCGGCGCCGGGTCAACGTCTAATTAAATAACGTGGGCCGGTTCAACATCGCACCCATGCAGCGGTAGTACGCGGCCCGTGTCAACTGCACATCGTAGAGGGCGTCATGTAATTTCGTGGCGTCCATTTCCAAACCCAACGCCTCGGCCACGGCCCGCAATTTGAAGTTAGGCATTTCGGCCCGCTCGTCTTGCAGAAACACACCGGCCAGCGTCATCACATCAACCGGATTCGACCAAAAGAAACTGCCAAAATAACTATCGTTGTTATCCGCCCACCACCGGCGCAAAAGCTGGTTATCGAACTGGGCGTTGTTAAACCCGGTCAGATGGAATTTATCTTTTTTGTTGTACGGGTTACAGTACCGTTTGAGTTTTTCCCGCACCGCGATAAACACACTGGCCATTGTGGGGTAGGCGGCTATTTCCTCAGCGGTCGCACCGATAACGTCCAAGGCTTCTTGCTCGATAACCGCACCCGGCTTGGGTTGTACCCGGAAAGAAAACCCTTCGACGGCCCGGCTGTTCACATCGACTATTCCGGCTATCTGCACGATGCCGGATTTTTCAATGTTGACGCCGGTTGTTTCGAGGTCAAAGAAAAAGTGTTTGACGGTCATAGTGGTTCCTGTCCGGTGATACGCCGGTGTTCTATCGCCTGCATTCTAAACCGCTCGGCCATTTCGCCGGTGAATTGTTTGCGGTCGAATCCGTGTAGTTTGTTTGATAATTCCAGGGCGCAGATGCCGCAGCAGTCGCGAACCAATTTACCGTTCAGGTCTAGGTAATTAAGAATTTCCTCGGGGTAATCAACCTTGCAATTTCCGCATTTCATGGTGTTCTATAAATTCGAGATAGCCCAGTATGCTATATAAGTGGGCGGCCCCGGAGCGAATCGAAACCGCCCGCCCGCCGTGGCGCGTCGTGAGTTACGCCGCGGCTTTCATAGACTTTTCGGGCTCGTCTGCCTTTTCGCCGTCTATCTCTATTTCGTTCATGTGAATCAAGGTCCGCTGTTTTACGTTCCCTTCCAGCACAATATCGCCTATCAATACTTCATCATCCATCGGTAGGCTCTTTGCACCAGCCCGGATAGCGTAGGCCGACACTTCGTCAGGCGCGTCGAACCGGGTGTAGGCCCGCCAGCCGCGCTCGGCGTGACGGTCGTACCAATCGAACACGTGGAAAAATCGGCCGCCCATGATGCTGATGTGACGTTTGATTTTTACGCTCTTACCCGCCAGCATCGACGGGGTTGTGTGAATAGCTGCCATTACTTTTTACCTCCATTCTTTTTCGCCGGGGCCGCATCCTCAGGCGCCGCGGGTGTTTTAATTTTCGCCAAGCTTGTCATAGCAATACTGGCCTCCTCTTGCGTCATTTCGCCAAACAGGTCTACCCGGTTATTGGTGTAGTACCGCACCGCGGCCTCTTCCTCACGTTTCAGCCGGGTCATTTGTTGGTGCAAGGCCTCAATCTGCGCCGGGGTGCTGGGTGCATTGCGTTGTTCCTCGGACAGTTCCCCGCGCCATAGTTCACGGGCTAGGCCGTGGCCCTCTGCAGCCCGGCGAAACGCCTGAGCATACGCGTTCGTACCAACCGAGCCATACCCCTTGACCGGAAAGTTTTCGTCACCGACGCCGTCCTGGTCAAAGATGCCGTCGAACGCGTGAATACGAATCTTGACCCAGCAGATGTATGTATCGCCCGCGACTATCTGAGACACAAAGGTGGCGTCCCAATGCTCAGAGCCTACCCGCGTGTCGAGCATGTCCTTTACGTCCGTCACATTCACGTACCGGATTTTCCGGGCGTCCTCGCCCCGGCCCGTGGGTTTGAGGCTTATCATGTCCTCGGGGATTGTCTCGCGCAGGCGTTTCTTTATATCCGCGTAGCTGAGATTGCTTTTAGGTTTTTCGTCAGTAGTTTCGCTCATAGTTTTTCCTTTAATTAAAAAAGCCTGCTATGTCCGTAGATATAAGCAGGCCTTCATTTGCGGCGAATGTTATCACTTTCGACGTGCATAATTTTCGCTCCATTTTACAAATCGGCAAGTGCCAGTATGACCGTACCACCGATTCCTAGCCCGGTACCAAGACCGTGCATTTCCAAATAAACGCTGATGAACGAAGTAACCACCAGCAAACAGCCAAAAAGCAAATAACGCACGTGATGCCTTTGGCAATGCGTGTGCAGCTTACGCTTCGTCACCTCCATCTTTTTCAGTCTCTTGACCATTACTTTCCTTCACTGGCTCGAACAACACGTTCGTTGCGGTCAGTGGTCTGTTAGGCCTGCCATCCCAACGTAACGGCTTGCATTTCGGTTGGGTCTTGTAAAATGCCAGGGCCGCCTCCATATCATCAAACTGTAAAGCTGTGTTTATGTCGGTGGTGAACTCACCACGGCCCCGGCCGTTATCAAATTCAAAATCGAAAAATTTCAAGTATTCGCCATCTACCGGCGTCGGGCTGCCATCAGGCAACCCTTGTACCTGTAAAACTGTTTTCATATTTTTCGTTGGTCGGGAACGCTGTGAATCTTTTCTCGACGGGGTTTAGTTTCCGATAATTTTATTTCGTTGTCAAGACAATAAAATCAGATAGGCGGTAAAGAAAATTTTTGCTCGACAAGAGTTATTTTAAATCTAAGAACTAAGAGTTAAGAAGACTATAAAGGGAAGCGCGAATTTTCGCGCTTCTATCGCTGTTTCGAGTATTCCGCCGTGGCGGAAAATACCGCCGTTTTATTGTTACGCTTTTTCTAATTGATTTTTACCGCGGGAAAATATAACATAATCCGCGGCGTGGATTTTGCAACGGCAGAACCCAAATATGAATGAGCAAAAAGAAATCCGTTTCACCTTACCCGAGCCTGTCGACTATGACCGGTACGCAGACTTTCAAAGGCTGTGCATCATCAACGGCGAAAAGGAAGGGGCCGGGGTAGCCCGGATAATCAAGCGTGAAGTGGAAAAGAATCGGTCGAAACTCTACGATGACAACGGAAAGATGAAGTGGGTAGACCAACCTACTTTAATCGCGGCCCTCGCAGAGCAAAAACCGCCAATTAAAACCAATCCTCAAACGCTGTACAACTATCGCAACGGCGGAAAGATGGCCGGTATGTACGGGTCAGACGGCGGAAAAGGGCTGCTTTATAATTTGCGTGCGTGCATATTATTTTTTCGAGAAATTCAGGCAGCACCGCGAGAAAACCGCTCGGCCAAGGCCGAAGCTTAAAACAGGAGTGAATAATGCCAAGAGGAAAAAAAGCAGCAGCCGCAGCAGCCGGTGCGGAGGGCGTAGCAGACGAGACGCCAAAACAGGAACCGACTTTAATGGATACGGAGGCGGATGGTCAGAAAGTTTTGCCCGGCCACGAGTACGAAGCCATTGAGGAACTGGTTAAGAAGGGCCTTGAAATTGTGAAAGACAAGGCGGCCCATGCGAAGCTTACTAAAAAGCTAACCGAACACAAACCTATCATCCGGGCGCTGTGCAAAAAGTACGAGCAGTACTTTACCGAGGATGAGAATGTACCCGGTACGAAGTGGTATCGGGCGGGTGGCGTAAAAATCAAATACGTCCACACCGAGGAAGAGGACGTAACCGTGTCCGAGGACAGCAAGACGGTAAACGTCCAAGCGTATTAAGCTTACACGTCTAGTAGGGCGCCCGCCCTACTTGTGTGAGGCGGGCCGGGTGGACGGTGTGGGAGACGTTCATTCGGCCCATTTTTCCAGATGGTGCAATTGGTAGCACAGCGGGTTTTGGACCCGCGTATGTGGGTTCGAGTCCTACTCTGGAAGCCAATTTTGACGGAGGGAAATTATGAGTACGACAGCTTGGATTTTCACTATCGTTACCGCCGTGGTTTTAATTTTGGGCGGTCTTGGGTTTTATATTTCAAAGGTCAAGCAAGGAAAAGACTGAGTGTTCGCGGCCCGGCGTTACGATGCATACTCTCGTAGGCGAGTCGGGCCGCTGACAGCGGTGGGGTTTGTGAACTGAGGCGAGAATGGCCGCCCCACCGTTTATTTTATGTACAACCCCATCCCATCTATCAAAAGACACGCGTATTGTTTCGGGCATGAGGTTTGGAGTATAGACCAGCGGGTTTACTACTACGATGGTGAGACGCGCCCGCTGACAATTTCGCCGGTGACGGCTGAGTACATTATGGCCCCGGCGCGGACACCCTACGATGCAATTATTTTAATGCGGAGGTATTTAGGATTATGGAAAAAGTCAGGCTATTGCTGAATGACGTGGCCGAGTACGATAAGGTGATAGCTAACTCACTGCCCGAGGGCGGCGACCTGCGAATAATCACGAAAGACGTTGGTATGGAGTCGGGCCGGGCGTCGGCCCTATTTTGTTTTACAGTGCAGTTGCCGGATGGTACTAAAGCAACCGCCCAGGCAGCGGTGACGGTGAATACGTTACAAACACTGGCCGCAGGCCTTAATGGTCGATACGAAGACGGGCTCCTACGCCCGCACTTGAGGGATAGAGGATGAGCGATATCATACCGGTAATTATTATTGCCAAAAACTCAGAGGACGCCGCGGAATTTAACGGCCTATGTAAACGGGCCGGACGGCTGATGAGGTCGTATATGAAATTTGGCGATGCGATGGATAAGATAGACGAAGACGCGCCGGATTTTCTGCAAAAGATGGGTCCACATTTTGAAAAATTCACAATGGAATTGATGAGTATTTACCCGGACTACCGTGTGTTTGAGCGAGACGCGGAAGGGTTTTCACACCTACAGACAAAGACCTTGGAGGAATTCAAAAAAGACCATGACCTCTAAACCAACGGTGGCTATCGACACCACTGAAAAACCAATCATCTTCACCGTGCCGAACGTGCAGAAAATCGAGGCCGGTACGAAAACACAGACGCGCCGGGTGATGCAGTTGCAGCCGGGGCCGGGTAATTCGCCGTCGATAATTGAGAAGCGATACAAGGGCTGTGTCGTAGCCGTGTGGCCGGGCGAAAGTGAGTTTGATTATTTCGACTGCCACTGCATTTACGGTGCGCCGGGCGGCATCCTTTGGGTACGCGAGAAAACCGGGTTCAATATCAACCCGAACTTTAAGCACAAAGCAGAAAGAATCTACCCAGCCCGCCAGAGTGTCGACCCGGATTATCCGGTGAAGTGGATACCGTCAATTCACATGCCGAGGATAGCGTGTAAGACCCGGCTGATTATCACGGACGTTTGGTGCGAACAGCTTGCGGAGATATCCGACGCCGACGCCCGAGCCGAGGGCCAGCCGGACGCGTTTTCTTTCAAAATATCTTGGACGGCGTTACACGGTTCCAAAAACACATGGGAGGAAAACCCGTGGCTGTGGTGCATTAAATTCAAAAAGGTATGAGCGATATAGCGGCTTTGAACATCGACCCCAAGACCGTGAGCCAGCGGTTGTTTTTCGGAAAGCAGTCTATCTACGCCGCCGAGTGGCACGTGTTTGACGCGGCCCTGCGTTTGGAGTCCGGCGAAACTCTCGCCCTCCATGACGAGCCTATTTTTCTCAACGGGAAAATCGTGGGTGTAAAAAGCACCCCGATGTTTCCGATAATAATAGCCGACAGCTTGCAGCAATTAAATCGAATGCGCGGGGAACTCGACCAGTTTTGCGAGTTGTGTTTTATCGAGTTCACGATGGCCGCGGACATCCTCAAAAAGGAACGGTTGCTGAAATTCAAATGAACAAAGTTCATTATCCCAAAGGCCGCCTAGCTGACCACTTAAATGCTGAGACATATTGCGGGCGCGAGATTCGATTATTCGTGGAGTACCACGCGGCGTTGTCTCAGGTTAGTTGTCTTTCATGCCTCCGCTCTGTAGTGGCCACAGCACGCCGGGCCGCGGCGAAAACAAATTTACCACTGGTAGCGAATCAAAACCCGTTCCCGCAGTTCAAAAAACTTTATTGAATATGTTAGTCATTCACTCTATCGACATTCCCTGGCAAGAAACATTTTCGCTGTTCATCCGCAAACGTGCCGTACTCCGGTCGGTGTTTTGTGATTCGGAGTCCTCCCGGCTGTACTATGAATTTCACCCCAACGACGAAGAGGATAAAGTTTACCGACAGTTTGCGATGATACGGGCACGGCACCAACTTGACCCCGGCGAAGGCAACGTTGCTCATTTCATTTCAGCTTTCAAATTACCCGACCACATTGTTTACCACCTTTATGAAATACGGCCCTATTGATATCCACGCCGGGCCGGTGTATGATTCTGCTCAAAAACTATGGCCACCAAACCCAAGACCGCACCAATTTCAGCGACCGCTCCCGAACCCCTTGAAATACAATCCGCCGAACACCGCCTGCATATTCGATATGTGGACGTTGCTCTGATACTACCGCTTGAGAAAAACTTCAAACGGCACGCCATCCCGGAAACACAAAAGTCTTTGCGCCGTTTCGGTGTCATCGACCCTATTGGTATCAACCGCCAGACCGGAAAGAACTACGACGGGAACGGCCGGGTTGAGGCATTGCAGGCCATGAGAGAGGACTGGATAGATGCCGGTAAACCCTTGGGCACTGGGTCAGTGTTCGAGCCTCCGAAGGGTGTTGTAGCAGTGGGTGAAAAATGGTTCGTACCCACGGTGGACGGCGTAAATCTATCCGAGGTAGACGAGGCCCCAGCAGCCGCGGCCCTGAATCGTATCAACGAACTGGGCGGATATGACGAAGCGCTGATGGCTGAGATTTTGCAGATGATGAAAGACACGCCGGGCAGCCTCGACGCAACCGGGTACTCGGATGAGGACGTGGACGAAATTGTAAAACGCCTCGAGAAAGAAGTACCGGGCGGCGACTTTGATATTCACGAGGAAACGCCGGGCGGATTCGGTGGAGGTATGCAGGCTCACGCCGCAATATCGAACACGAAACAAATAGCCCTCATTCTTTCGCAAGAGGTCCACGCCGAGTTCATCGAGTTGGCCATGAAGCTGTCAGAGCGTTTCAAAACCGATAACGTCACCGATACTGTGATAGCTTGTATGCGGGAACTGGGCGGAAAGAAAAAGTGAAAACCTACACAGTCGACAAGGTCTGCGATGACGAAGCCATTGACGCGCTGAACGGTGAGTTTTTGGGTGACGAGGCTTACGACCTGCTTATTGACCATGACGCCGATATATTCCGGGCGGACGGCAGTCCCTTGATTCACTTTCGCCGCAACGTAGTCAGCGTAAAGCACGCGGCCCGCGCGTTCCCGGTTCTATTCAAGGCAGCGCAGGGTGGAGGCAACCGCGGTACGGCGGCCGGACGGCTATCAACCCTCGGACTGAAACCCGGTGACCGGCACGAGCAGCATGTTATCGGAGCCCTGCATGGTGACACACGGTACTACCCGATGAAAAAGGACGGTACCATTTCCAAGCGGAGTTTTGGCTTGGAGGTCCCGAGTTCGGTTATCGGTTCCCTTGAACGTTCGAGCCCGGCTATTCCGTATTGCCGACTGACCGCCTTCACCGCAAAGCATTTGAAGGCCCTTAGAGATGCCGCACCCTTCATCCGCACCGTAGATACCTGTTTTCGAGAAAACTCGCCCCAGCGTCACGCAGCACAGCTTGCCGAGTGCAATAAGACCCATCCAGACTACATAATTTCGGGTACAGCGTTCTCGACCATTACCGTTAACCGAAATTGGCGCACGGCCCTGCATAAAGACGTGGGTGATTTACGCAGTGGTTTCGGTGTCCTGGCTGTGCTGAGCGAGGGCCGATACGAGGGCGGGCTATTCGTGGTTCCGCAGTACGGTGTGGCTGTCAACATGCGTCACGGTGACGTGCTGCTGGTCGACGTTCACGAGTGGCACTGCAACACGCCGCTGGTGGGTGTGTCGAAATACTGGACCCGGCTAAGTTGTGTTTTCTATTTCCGCCGCCGTATCGTGGCGTGCAAATCGCTATCGGAGGAAACCGAACGCGCGAAGCGACGGCAGCCGGGCGATTCTCTTTTCAATGACTTCGAGGGTGAGTTCCCGGAATAAATGCCAAGACATAAACCGTATACGGTAAAAATCGAATTGACCCGTGGTTGTACACGCCGGTGTACGTTTTGCGCGTTGCCGGAAATGGAATGGGTGAAGGATAAGTTTGTTTTCATGGAGGATGAAACCTATCGGGCTATTCTGCAAGGTGCCAGCGTTTGGGAAAAGATGCGTATAGAATTCGCGGAACGCGGTGAGCCAAGTTTCCATCCACGCCTGATTGACTTTTTCGCCCGAGCCCGGAGTGCGTTGCCAAAAGCGCAGTTGATGATGACGAGCAACGGCGATACCGTTCGAAAGTACAAAGACCGCTACCCGGCTTTTGTGCAATCCATGTTCGACGCGGGCCTGAATTTTCTCATGCTCGATTGCTACGACACGCCGCGATACGAACACATGAAAAGCTTGTTTCCAAATGCCAGCTTATTTTTTGAAGAGGACGGCGGAAACACCCACCCTTACCGGTATGTCGGCCCGAAACATCACGAGCTAATTTTGGTCGACGCTGCGCCCCGGCCCACGAATATAATTCGCCGGTATCACAACCAGGGTGGAAGCGTGAATGTGGAGGCCGCACGCGCGGAGGGTCATACGGTGTTCGACGTGACGGAGCCCTTGCAGAAAATGTGTACCCGGCCTTTTCGAGAATTAGTAATCCACGTTGAGGGCCACGTTGTTTTGTGCTGCAATGATTGGAAGCAAGAGCATATCGTGGGCAACGTGAAAGACACGCCGCTATCTGTTTTGTGGGATCGGCTGGACACTGCCCGAGCCTCACTAATAAGTAAAGACCGGGCCGCCGTAATTCCGTGCAACAAATGTTCGGAACGGGCCGGGTTCCGGGTGGGACTGGAAACCGATTGGTTCGAGAAAACGCGGAATTAGCCCGCAAAATCGTATAAATCTAAAATATTTTTTAGCACGGCATCGGTAATAACTGCTATTAGATGCCGTGTTTTTGCGTTCAAAGTCTGCCTTTTGCTCATTTATTTTGTTGACAAGTAAATAAACATTTGAGATATTGAGTTCATCGGGACGGCACAGCCCGGAAAAACGAAAGGAGCGATTCAAAATGCCGAAGAGATTAAGACTGCAACCGCAATTCAAATTAGGCCAGACGGTATATAAAACCGAGACGGGTGAGCAAGTAAAAATACACCACGCAAAGCCACTTTTTAATGATGTTATTTACACATTAGAAAACGGACAGGAAGTCAGCGAAATGGTTTTAACCGATAAGCTAGAAGAAATGCCGAAGCCGGTAATAGCTAATATTACCCGTGAAAGATACGAGAATGCGGATGCGTATGCAGCCCGATTATTAGCGTCGATGTTCCAAGAGGTTTATGCACATACCGGGCGGGAAATGCCATCTGAAATGTTTGACCGAGCCCACGATATAACAACTTTGTTGATGGAAGCCGTGGCCGAAAAATACCACGTCGTATATAAAGCTTGATTGAGTTCCCGCGGGACGCCGCGAGAAATCCGAGTAGGAAAGGGGCCTAGACTTAAAGGAGATTAAAATGGACAAGAATTTAAAACTACATTTTGCCGATAAAAATAACGATCCGCTTTGTGGAATGATGCTGACAAATCGCAATAAATGGGCGGTTGTAAAACACGCGGCAAACGTGACGTGTTCGCGGTGTAAAGCACTTGCCGAAAAGCAGGAAAATCCGTGTGGAAATGTTGACGGCTATCGCGCCCACGGAGGTTGTGTGAAAGTTTCCGCCAGACGTGGCGGAAAATCCGAGTAGGAAAGCTGTGGGCCGGGTTCATGTTTGTTCTCTGCCCCACCTACCCCGAAAGGAAAGCCGGGCTGTTACAGAAACGCGTTGCGGACAGGGCCGCTACGCAAAGCTTGCCAAGCAGCCCGGCACCCTGGCTCTTTGAAAATTCACTCGCGTATGTTGTCGGTTCCCTGCTCTATCATGAGCAGAATAGGTAGGTCCACTGTTAGACTGAGGGAGGGTCGTTGGAATAGGCCAGTCACCTTTTCCGGGCCGGTAGCATGCGTCAGTGAGTTTTCAAAAACTCACCCGGCTGGGACGCCGGGCAAATTAAAAAAGTAGGAGCGATTAAAGCAATGTCAGAAAAAAAAGAAACCTTAACACCCGAGCAGAGCGCGATAGCAAAAGCTACAAACAAGCCGGGCCTGGCCGTGGGATACAACGGCGGATTTTTCATCAAGAATAAATCGACCGGGAAAATGTACCGGCTAATGTTCGACGCCAAAGCAAAGGTGTGGAACGTGACGGATGAAGCCACCGGAAAAGTGGTCGCGACCAAAAAGACCCGTAGCCAGCTTCGCCGTATCGTGAAGGACTGGACACCCAAGACCGAGGGCGTTATTCCGACCGAGGAAAAGAAAGCGTCCAGCGGGGCCGCAAAGACCACAGCCGCGGCAAAGAAGGGCGGAGACGGAACCGGAACCGGGACAGCAAAGAAGACCGCGGCCCCTAAGAAAAATTCCGCCACGGCGGAAAAAAAGGGAAAGCCGGGCCAGCGTATGGCGACCGACTTCATTCCTAACGATGCGGTCGTTTACAGCCCCAAGGCGGGTTCAGGAAAGTATTCGGGCCGCGTGGTCAAGGTAGGCCCGAACAAACTGCAGGTGGCTGTTCAGATGGCAGCCGGTGCCCGCCCGCAAACATTGTGGGTACCTCGGGAAGAGATCAAACCTTCCAAGAGCAGCCCGGCCCCGGACGTGGCCGCTGCAACCGCGGCGTAATTCATAGCCCCGGCGCACAATTTCGGCGGAGTCGAGTTTTGGTAACCCGGCCCGCCGTTTTTATTTGTTTGACAGAATAATAAAAACGCGGGAAAATGGAGTATGGCCATTTACAACCAACCAAATGAAATATGAAATGACCCGGCCCTGTAATACGTGCCCATTCCGAAATGACGGCGGGCGTTTGTACGTTGACCCGGATAGGCTGCGAAGCTTTGCCCGCGGCGAATTTGTTTGCCACGAAACGGCGGAAGTCGAAGAGGATGATGAGTACGGCTGTGGAGGCGATTTTGTCGCGGTGCCGGAAAGCCAGCATTGCGCCGGGGCCTTGATATTTTACGAAAACGCGGACTGGCGAAACCTCATGACTGATGTGATGATAACAGCCGGGAAGTACGACCCGAGCAAATTGAAAATGGATTCGCCGGTATTTAAGTCTTGGGATGAGGTTGACGCCCAAACCGAAAAACAGTGGCTCGAAAATCAACGGAGGGACAAAAAGAAAAAATGAGTTTCAATAAAATAATTTTGGTCGGCAATCTCGGGAAAGACCCCGAGCTACGATACACCCCGCAAGGCGATGCGGTCTGCACGTTTTCCATTGCGACCAACGAAAAGAAAAAAGACAAATCGGGCGAATATCAAAGTGTGGTTACGTGGTTCAAGATAACGCTTTGGCGCAAGACCGCCGAGGCCGCGGCGAAGTATCTCGTTAAGGGTAAGGAGGTTTTCATTGAGGGCCGCCTTGGTATCGAGACGTGGACAGACCGGGATGGTGTCGAGCGTCAAACGTTAGCCGTAACTGCAACGGATATGCAGTTTATCGGTAGTAGGTCGGACGGAGATAGAGAGCCAAGCCAGGCCGAGGCCGCGGGCAGCTATCAAACACCGGCGCCCGCGACCGACGATGATATTCCCTTTTAAACCATGGCATTCTACACGAGAAAAGTAGGCGTTGAACAATGGAAGCCGGGCGTCCCGACCGCTATCCGGACTTGCCTTTGTTGCAAGGAAAATATTCGAGCCGGGATGGTCTGTAGATTTTCCGGACGGTCGACGGAACGCCGGAGCTATCTATGTACTCCGTGCTGGACAGAGTGGGGTAAACTCGGCGGGCGGCTGTGCGATATCAGCCGGTTCAAACTTTCCGCCAGGGAGGAAAATTGATGCGTGAGGATTTACATTGGCGCGAGTACGCGAAACAAAACGGGTTCGAGGAAAAACTGAACAGCGATGATGTGCTAAACGACCGTAAAGAATTTCCGTTGCACGTCATCACTTACCACCGCGGCAAGACGTATACATGGTTCTTTTCGGGCGGCTGGCAGGTCGCTGAGCTAGTCGCCGGTTCTTTCCGGGACCACCGCCCGCAAAAGACACTCCGGGCCGCCTTAGACAAAATACTCAAGGAGCAAAATCATGAAGCCAATACTGGTATGCAGCAAGGGACGGCCTGACGCGCCGCTGTTCACACTTTTGGAGGGTGTGTCGTACACCGTCCTTGTCGAGCCCCAAGACTACGGAGCATATCTCGAACATCACCCCGCGGCCCGGCTGTGTAAATTGCCGTATAACAATCGCGGGCTGGCCTACGCTCGACAGGTCGCGTTGCAGCTTGCCCGGAAACTCGGGTACGACTGGTACTGGATGCTGGATGATGATATCAAAGGTTTCTACTACACGAAAAATGAAAAGACGTGGACGTATGAATTACCTGAGAAGGCCCTCGAAGACGCTGAATGGTTTTTCCTGAACGGTGACCACATCGGCCAGGCCGGGCTCGAATACCAGCAATATGCTTGGAGCAACAAACGGCCGTTCGTGATGAACAGTTATTGTGACGTGGCCGTGTGTATCCGCACCGCGATGCCGGTCAACTACCGCACGGAACTGCCTTTCAAATCCGACCGGGATTTTACGCTGCAAATTCTAAGCATAGGGTACAAGGTGATAAAGCTGGCTCAGATATCTTTCGCGGTTCCAAAAAACGGTTCGAATAAAGGCGGGTTGTACGACCAGTACAAAACAGAAAAGGAAGCCGCGGCCAGCCGCCGCATGGTGGAATTGTGGGGTGACCACATCTGCCAAGTGAAAATGAAAAAGGACGGACGTCCGGACGTCAAAATAAATTGGAGGGCATTCGACAAATGATGCAAATAGTAGTGGGGTTCGTCATCGCTTTTGCGTTGATGGGTTTAGTGAGTTGCTTTACAGAATGGCTAGGCCGGGCGCGGACCCGAGCAGACAACCGCAAGGCTGTAGATAAGTTTTGCGAAGACCGTAATTATTGCTTTTACGGTTGTGGGCTCGGCAAAGAGGGAGCGTATTACGGTGGATATCACTGCAATTCTGACCATAAATGAAAGCTGGGAAACAGTTGAAAGATATAAAGGTTGGTGACCGGTATAAACGTACGAACGCCGGTAGATACTCGAACAAAATTCACGAAGTGACAGAAGTGCATGATGACTGTTTTATTTCCTGCGATGTCCGTGAATTGGTGAGCCCGCCAGAGTATCGGACAAAGGTAATTACTACCGATAAGGTGCTTGCGGGACTTACTGAACATGGCGAAATTATTTGGAGCTAAGACTATGACGTCGATACATTATTTTTTCTTGTTTTTAATTATTACCTGCGGAGCAATCCTATTATTCGTATCTGCGATAATTGAATACAAACACTGGCGGGAATGGATTAAAGACCACCCCAAGGACAGTTGGAGGCCATAACATGAGACTTGTAAAAGCACACCTGATAAAAATGGAAACTGCAGACCATTGTTGTCGAATGATAGAAGGCATGGCAACTATTGGAAAAGAGTACAAAGTAGACTTTGATTCAATTATCTACGGTCAAGAGATGTGGAACGAAGACCAGAAAATCGACCACCGGAAAGATATAATTTACGACCGCAATGGAAGTCACTGGCTGCCCCTCGAAGTGCTTTCGCTCGATATGGTTTTGGACTGTCCGAAATGCGGCCTCCGACACGTTGACAAACCCGAGCCGGATATTTGCCGCTGCGGTAGAACGTGGGCCGACCACGGCAACGGAGCCCAAGGCCACGAGTTTCATCAGGCGTGGGACAACCCTCCGCATCACAAACATTTATGCGCCGGGTGTAGTCATCTTTGGACGCCCTACGCGTTCCAAACAAATGGAGTAGAAAGTGAGTAAAAAGCAAGACAACATGGTGCGCCTATTCATGGAGCATCACCGCCGCCGCGACCGGTTCCGAGCAATGGTCGATGAGTACGGCGTACAGGAACCGCTAGCCTCCGCATTGGTAGACCTATGGAGCCACTCGGAGAGCCCGAAACACAACGCCTACCATAACTTTACCGTTATCTCAACGGATGCTGTCCGGGCGGTCTTAGAGTTCATTTCACAAACCGACACGCCCGCGGCCCGCGTACTGATGGATTTTTAATATGGCAATACTTAACCTGATAGACCCAACCGACAAAACGAAATGCCCAAAGTGCGGTCACCGGCTGCATGGAACTTGGTGCCCGAACATGGCCAGTGACAACGACTGTGACTGTGAACATGATAGCAGCGTGGAATGCCCGTGGTGTGCGAAATCTTACATACCCGAGTTCGAGGGCCAGCCCGCTTGCACCCCGGCGTGCTACGAAGCCGGTCAGGATTTATAAAATCTATGGATGAGAAAAACAAATTACTAGTCGCTGAGAAAATGGCATGGCGCGAGATAGTTCCCACCGGCGACATGGCCGACAGTGTCAACCCGCTATTCAGCACCGGGTTCGCTGCGTGTTGGAAATTAAAAGTACAAGCGGAAAATTCCGCCAGGGTGGAAAATCGAAAACTGCAGACCCGGATAGATGCACTGGTGGGGCTGATTAACCACCCGCGGCTGGACGGCTTCTTTACCGGCGTGCGTGTGGAGGCCGCGTTTCAACGCGAAAAGTGGGGCGAGGAACACGATAAGCTAAAGACCGCCTTCGACTGGTTTTGGCTTATCGGCTATGTCAGCCAAAAGGCCGCGGGCGCCATCGTCTCAGGCGACTCTGAGAAGGCAAAGCACCATATCATAACCACGGCCGCCGTCCTCTTCAACTGGTACAAATTTCAATTCCCGGAGGATACCGAATGAGCTATATAAAATTCCACATAAACAGCCGCGTCCGTGTCCGTCTTACTGCACTAGGCAAGCAATGCCACCGTAAGAACCACAAGGATCTTTACGGCATCATGTTATTTTCCTCACCCCCGACCTATCGACCGCCAAAAGAAGACTCCGAGGGCTATTCCGTTTGGCAGTTTTGGGAATTAATGGAAGAGTTTGGGCCGCATATCGATATGGGCTCTGAACCCTTATTTGAACTAGGTGATATTGAAATTGAAAAACTATGAGCGAAGTCCGTATAACCATAAATAAATCTTTAACCGAGAAGCAGATTGAGCGGATTGAGAAGCGATTTGGCTATGAGCTTATCGTTGACGAAGAGCCGCCTCGGTTCGAGCGATATGTTTATTTCTTCGGGCACGATCATCATGACTACGAGGAAGGCGACGAAGGCTACGATCCTGACGATGACTCATTTTCCCCGCAAGACTGTCAAAAGGCGTGCGAGTGGCTGGAAAAGATAATTCCACGGCTGGACGGTAAGGTGTCGATGTACCCATATCAATGGGGATATAAATATTAAATTCGATGATCGAGAAGGTTCGGGAGGGTGATTTTATGGCAGACAGAGATTGGCTGGAAAACTATCCTTACTTACGTGAAAAGCGCGATCTTTGGCTATCTCAACAAAGAATTGTAGTTAATTCGCGCAACTTGCCAACGGATCAACGATGGTGTCCGTATTGTCATAAGACTATCGGACACTGGGATAATTCAACGTCGCACTGGGATGAAAGTTGCGTTGACTATCTTGAATTGCCAAGATACTAAAAGTTCGGGAGGGTGATTTTTATGGCGAAACAATTAGGTTTAGAACACGACGCGGGAGCGGGTAAATCGGATTACGAGCGGTCGCTGACATTCACATCGAGCAAATTTATCGTTATCGCTTTCGGTCACGACCGCGACCATTGCGAGGATGTTTTAGACAATGTTTTACGCGGGCGATATGCGGACGCACCTGGCGACCTAGAACATCGAAAAGAGGCTAAATAAGCACCCGCAAAGGGGCCGCGTATCAGCGGGAGGGATAAAAAAGTGAAAGACAAAATTACAGAACAACTTTGGCAAGACCCTAACTGGGATTGCCCACATTGTAAAGCAACGAATTTAGCGATACGAGAAAAATGTCGAATGTGCGGGTACGATTCGAATGCCGGTGAATTCCCGTACTACAACCCACTGCCCCCGTATGAGGGCACTGAGGCTAAATAGCCCGCAAGGCGGGCGGATGGAGGATTTTTATGGATTACGAACGAGCAATAAATCGACTGGCCCGGGCGTACAAACGGCAAACCGGACTCAGGCTCGACAAATACGATGTTATCGACCTCGTTGAACGTGACACAGCAATGCGGGACGCCATCGCGAACATCAATGCCGACGCGGACGAGGACGACGAAGCAACCGGGGATAAGAGGTAATTATGACTAAAAACAACGCCGCCGCTGAACTAGCGAGGGAATTTTACAAGGCAAGTTTCGGAGAGGGCGCTGGAATGTCCGCTTACGACCCTGCTGTGCCGGAATTGATGGTCAGGTTCGCCCAGGCGCAGACAGAAGCGGCGGTGAAGGAAGTAAATGTTTGGACGAAATGGGACTGGGATGATGCCTCCACTTGGCCCTTAAAGGACGGAGAATATATCTGCAACGATGGCTATAGTGATTCCAATTCTTACGTGATAGATACTTGGGATTCTTCCCGAGAGGAATTTATTCACTATCAAATTTATGGCTTTTGGCGACCATTGCTGACGGTTGAACATAAAGAATTCGCGGCTGAAATCAAGGAGAACGAAAATGGACAGAGAAAAGCTGATTGAGGAAGCACGGGCATTTTGTGACAAGCATCTAACCGACATCCCGATAAGTGATGCGTCGATAGATTTGCTGGTCGATTTTCACCTTTCCGCCGCAAGCCCGGTTGAGATCGACGGGCCGGAGAGTTTGCCGGATGCTGATATTGGGGTTATTGCGCGGCTTCAATATCGAACCGGCGAATTCGTGACTTCAATTATGGCCCATCGGAGTGGTGTTTGGTTTTTCTCGGACTCAACCGGCGATCTAAAAGCCTACATACTTAAGGGCGATAAAGTCACCGCTTGGATGCCGATCCCACCATTTTCAGGAGGCACGCCAAATAATGAGTGAAGTTAAAACCACAGCACTTGAACGAAAAGCCATCGAACGCTTGCGAAAGGCGATTCAAAAAATGCCGCCCACCCTTTGGCTTTATAACACCGGCGAAATGAACGTTATGAAATATCGTGACGACGGCGAACAGGCGATGCGGCCTAATGGTGCGATAGACGATGCGTACAAAGTCGCTGACATCGAGGGCATATTTTCCGAAGGAGGTGATTGGTAATGACCGATAAGGCCCTTTCCAAGGTAGAGATCAATCGGCTGATTCACGAAAAAGTGATGGGCGAAAAATTAACTCACATGTGGGTTCCGGCTAATTCGAACGTGCCATGTAAAGAGGAGGTCTGTGCTTACTGCAAATGCGGATTCACTTCGGCAAATGACGCTTCTCGCTGTGAAAAGAGTTGGGGGGTTTCTGACTACTGCACCGACCTTAACGCCGTGGCAGAAGTAGAGGCGAAGGTTGTGAACCAGATAGGTTTCGAGCCTTACGCCGTCCAACTAGCACTTGAAACGCATGTGGGTATTCCAATTCTCGCCACAGCCCAACAACGTGCTCTAGCATGCTTAAAAGCAATCGGAGAAAAAATATGAGCAAGATAGATGTTGGCGAGCTTTCCAAGGTAGAACTATCTCAAAAGGCTGGACTGTAACTATCCCTTGATTTTCTCGCGACTTTAATAATATGCTGTCGGAGTATGTCAATCTTAAATAGCGAAATAAAACCCTGGCACCAACAACCAGGCGAGACAGACAAGGCCTACTCATACTTCAAATACTTCCTATCTCTCGACCCTGCCACCCGTAATCTTGAAACGGTCGGGTTCCAGTTCGGCGTAGGTAAAGCGAACATCCAAAAAATGTCCACCCGCGATAACTGGATGGCCCGAGCCGCCGCATATACCAACTTTTTGACGTCCGCCGCGGATAGCGTGGCCGTGGCTGCCGAGCAAGATATCGCGTTCAACTGGGCCGACTGGGAACTATCGAACCACGATAAAGTCCGCGGCATCACCGAACGTTTACTGGCCCGGTGCGAACAGATGTTAACGCTGCCGGTTC